>FLOH01000100.1_pt1 | contig 247341 bp, 239 predicted proteins | sample 756751 | NCBI WGS metagenome assembly FLOH01 (sample SAMEA4026879, study PRJEB14308) | marine metagenome | biome: coastal water; material: water | depth 74 m
CGAACCAGGGTGCGGAAATCGCCCGTCGCCATGCCGCCCGAAGCCAGCGGATGCTTGAGCAGCGCCAGCAGCGGCACCGGGGCCAGTCGTTCGGCGCAGGCATCGGCGAGCAGGCGCAAAAATGATCCGGGCGGGGTCGCTGACAGGGGGATGCCGGCAGAATCGTCAACGTCGAGTTGCCAGCGTTTCAATGCCGCCGCGACACGGCGGGCAAGTGCGCGGTCGGGTGTGATCAGCGCGCAGGTCTTGCCGGGGGTTTGAAGGGTGTTGCGCATTGCCAGCGCAATCACCTGGGCTTCCTCGCTCGGCCCCGGGCAATCCATGCGCGTGACGTCGGCCAGAGCGGCATCAATCACGGCGGCTTCCGGTAACGCGACTGCCGTCGTTTTGGCCGGCCTGAGCGCGGCGGACAGGATGGCGCTGCGACTGTGCGCACCGGCCGGGACGAAATCGACGACATCGGCGCGCGCCACTTCAAGATGGTCGAGCAACTGTTTCAGGCCGAACTGCGGATGGGTCTGGCCAAGCTCGGCCCATGCCTCGTCCGGCATTTGCTTGTCCAGACCGGGCAGGATCACCATACCCTTCGGTAGCGTTGCAATGACCGCCAGCAGATCCGCCGTCGCCGGGATCGAGCCGGTCGAGCCTGCGGCGATCACCGGGCTGGCGGGCGGCGATTGCAGCCACAGGCGGGCCTGAGCGCCCAGCAGCGCATTGCGGCGTGCCGCCGGATCCAGAGCGCCTTCGGCAGAGAGAATTTCCGGCCAGCTGGTGATCAGAATTTCCAGAAACCGGAGCACATCCTGCCAGTGTGCGGCGTACTTGTCGTCGTTGCGGACCAGCCCCCGCAAGGCTTCGGGGTCGCAGTTCTCGGTCGCCATGCGGTCGATCAGCTTGGCCAGTTCGAGCGCCAGCGCCGTCGCCTGGACCGGTTGCATGCGATGATTGGGCAACGCCATCACCGCCTTGCTGAGCAGAAGCTGGCGTTTCAGGGACGGGATCGCCGGGGGCAGTTCCGGGGTACCGGCGGCACCGGCCGGCACGCCGGCTTCGGCGATAGAAAGCTCTTCTTCGTCCATATCGCCAAGCGGCGTCATCGACGGCAGCAATTGCACGTGGCCGTCACTCTGGCGCAGGAAAGCTTCGCTGAGGGCGCGGCAGGCGCGGCGGGTCGGCAGCAGGATACGCATGTCGGCCAGCTGCATCGGATCGCCGCCGGTGATGGCAATCAGGCGGGCGGCCAGGGCATCCACAAAAGCGACGCCACTATCAATCGTTGCGATGCGTGGTGTCGGCCCTTCGAACATACTGGACTATCTCTTTCTGTCGCCGGCATAAGGCTCTTGCAGGAATTCTTCGGCAACCCTGAGCCCTTCGGGGGTGCCGATATGGAACCATTCGCCGTCATGGATGACGCCGTACAGCCGTTCGTGTTCGATCGTCCTGTCGAACAGCAGGTTCAGCGACCACGCTCCGTCCGGAGTGTCGGCAAGCAGTCGCGGATGCAAAATCTGCACCCCGGCATAAAGCCACGCCGCGACTTCGCTCTCCGGCCGGCGGATCAGCTTGCCGATCGGGTCGGCGACGAAATCGCCCTTGCCCTCATAGCCGTAACTTTCGACAGTCGACTGTAACAACAATATCGCGTCCATGTCGGCATCAATCCATTCCCGAGCCAAACGGACCAGCGTGTCTTCATAGCCGTCCAGCCAGAAGGCATCGGAATTGACAACATAGAACGGCTCCGTGCCCAATTCGGTCATGGCGTGTTTGACGCCGCCGCCGGTCTCCAGCAGCTCAACCTCTTCGGAGAAAATGATCTCTAGGCGTTTTTCGGATTTGAGGTAATCCCTGATCTGTTCCCCCAGATAATGCAGATTGACGACGGCGCGCGTCACGCCCGTGTGCACAAGCCGGTCCATGACGTGGCCGATCAACGGTTTGTCGTTCAAAAGCAGCATCGGCTTCGGGGTGGTCCCGGTCAGCGGCTGCATGCGTTTGCCGAGGCCGGCAGCGAGCACCATGGCGGTCGAGGGAATTTTAAACGGCATTGGCATTCTCGCTGATTTCGGGGGTCAGGCGCTGCGCGGCCGGGACGCATTCGGCAAACCATACGGCAACCGGAGCCAGGGCCGAATGGCCGAGCGAACGTTCGAGCAAACGCCAGACGCGCGGGATGTGCACCAGATACTGCGCCTTGCCGTCACGTACCATCAGGCGGGTAAAGATGCCGATCACCTTGGCGTGCCTGCCGGCGCCGAGGATTGCGATGTCACGGCGCAAATCATTTTCGCGGACATCACCACACGCTGCGACATAGCGCGCGATCATGCGATCGGCGCGTTTCGGTTCGATATCGCGCCGCGCGTCTTCAATCAGCGACATCAGATCATAGGCTCTGGCACCGATCAGGGCGTCCTGAAAATCGAGCAGCCCGCACCGCGCGGTGGCGACACGGTTCGGCAGCCACATCAGGTTGTCGACGTGGAAATCGCGCAGTACCAGGGTTTCGCGGCGCAGGGCGATTTCGGCAAAAACCGTGTCCCATGCCTGCGCATAGCTCTCGCGGGTGGCAGGCGGCAGATCAATGCCGACCGCCGGCAGATACCAGTCGGTGAACAGCATCACTTCCGTCATCAGCCGCGCCATGTCGTAGGGCGGCGTGTCCGCCGGTGCCGTCGATGCCGACGACAGTTCATGCAGATGCACCAGCGTATCGATGGCGATGTCATAAAGCTGCTGCGGATCGCCACCGGCGGCGAGAGCACGGGTGTAGGTATCGTCGCCCAGATCTTCGAGCAGGAGAAAGCCGCGGCGTTCATCTTCGGCCAGAATCTTCGGCGCACTGAAACCGAGCTGACCGAGATAGCGGGCAATCGTCACGAACGGGCGGATATCTTCTTGCGGCGGCGGTGCATCCATCAGCACGGCAACGCGGTCGTTGAGCTGCACCCGGTAATAACTGCGGAACGAGGCATCGGCCGCAAGCACGCTGACCTGCGCGCCGGCCCATCCGGCATTGGCCAGAAACGTCATGCGGGGCTCGGTGCGTTTATCCATGTGCGCGTCATCCATCAAAGGGTATTTCCAAAAACTTTACCGAGCCGCTGTTGCCAGTGATCGTCACCGCGCACGACCAGCCTGCGCTGCTGTTCATCGGCGGCTTGCGTCAGGGTAACCCTGAGACAACCGGAAGGCAGCAAATTTCCGAGTTTTTCCGGCCATTCGATCAGACTGACGGTGTCGGCAAACGCATCCTCGATGCCCAGTTCATAGGCGTCGTCGGGGTGCTCCAGTCGGTACAGATCAAAATGGCAGATCTCGAGATCGCCGCGTACGTAGCTTTGCACCAGCGTAAAGGTCGGGCTTGGCACTTCTTCAAGGGGGCCGGGCAGGGCGTTGATCAGGGCCCGGGCAAAGGCGGTCTTGCCCATGCCGAGGGTGCCTTGCAGCGCAATCACGTCGCCGGCCACCAGAACGCCCGCCAAAAGCGCTGCGTGGTGCCGGGTGGCCGCTTCATCAACAAGGATGATGTCTGCGATGGTGTCGGTGTTCTGGGACATGGCTGCGTTTGTAACTTCCGCAACGGCAGCGAACAAGACTTGAACCGTCGCCGCATCACACCCATCCTAGGGCTGTTGACGATCGACCAGGCGCAAAGGACCACTATAGGTGACGAATCCCCGGAAAACCGAGATATTTTCCACCGATGTGGCAATCATCGGTGCCGGTCCGGTCGGCCTGTTCGCGGTATTTCAGTGCGGCATGCTGGGGATGAAATGCCGGCTTATCGATGCGCTTGAAGACCTCGGCGGGCAATGCACGGCGCTGTATCCGGAAAAGCCGATCTACGATATCCCGGCGCAGCCGGAAATCTCGGGCGGCGAACTGGTGCGCCAGCTGGAACGCCAGATCGCCCCGTTTGATCCGCACGTGCACCTGAACCAGCAGGTCACGGCCCTGGAAGGAAGCGCCGGAGCGTTCCGTCTGACGACCTCGGCCGGTATCGTGATCGAGGCCCGGGCGGTGATCATCGCCGCCGGGGTCGGGGCCTTCGGCCCGAAAAGGCCGCCGCTCGCCGGCATCGAGGTTTATGAAAATCAGGGACCGGGGCTGGGGATCAAATACCTGATCAGGAAGATGACCGATTTTGCCGGCAAGCGCGTGGTCATTGCCGGTGGCGGTGACAGCGCCGTCGACTGGGCGATCCAGCTGGCGTCGGTCGCAGACAAGGTGCATGTGGTGCACCGCCGAACCAAGTTCCGCGCCATGGACGACAGTGTGCGGCGTCTCAATGCGCTGGCCGAGGCGGGGGCCGTCGATCTGGTCACGCCTTATCAGCTGCAGGCGCTTGAAGGCAGCGACGGGGTTTTGCAGACGGTCGTGGTGGCCGATCTTGAGGGGGGCGAACGGCGACTGGGCGCCGATGCGCTGGTGGCGTTTTACGGTCTCGCACAAAATCTGGGACCGATCACCGAATGGGGGCTCGACGCTGACAGTGCCGGCATTCCGGTCGCCCCGGCTTCGGCGGCAACGGCCCGACCCGGCGTCTATGCGATTGGTGATATTGCCACCTATCCCGGCAAGCTCAAGCTGATCCTCTGCGGTTTTGCCGAAGCGGCCGCCGCTGCGCATCATGCCTACGCGGTCGTGTACCCGGACAAGGCCCTGCATTTCGAATATTCGACCACCAAAGGCCTGCCATCCCGGACCTGACAGTTTGTCGTCAGACGGGGTGGGTATCGCCATCAAAGAACAACAGACAGAAGACAGCCGAACCATGATGACGCCAAGATACCTGCCGTTGATATTTTGTTTGCTGATGTTTTCGCCCGGCGCGGCTATGGCCACGCATGGCGATCCGATCATGGGGCGGGTTCTGGCTCAGCCGTGCGGCAGCTGTCATGGGCTGCGCGGGGAAAACAAAATCGAAGGCATCCCCAATCTGGCGGGCCAGCAATTCAATTACATCGTCAAGCAGCTCCACGAGATGCAGGCCTCCGCCAAGTTGCGCTCCGGCGACAAGACCTATGGTGGAAGTCCTTACCAGGCTTTCATGCGGACGCGCCGCACCAATGAAATCATGGACCAGCAGGTGATCGGGCTTAGCGATCATGACATTGCCGATATCGCCGCGTTCTATGCCAATCTGCAATGCCATGCAAATAAGCGTGACCCACAGCTTGCACCCCCCAAGATCGAAGTCCGCTGCCGGGTCTGTCACGGCAATCTCGGCATTGCCAACACGCCCAATGTGCCGAACATTGCCGGTCAGGACGTCAGCTATCTGCAACAGCAACTGAAAAGTTTTCAGGGCGGCAAGACGCTCGAAGGTGATGGACAGGAAAAGCGCCGGGCGGCGATCATGGAAGGTCAGGTTAAAAATCTGACGGATGAGGACATCAAAGAAGTGGCGGTCTATTATTCCAGGCTGCCCTGCCGTAACTAAACGGAGCCGATGAATGACTTTTGATATTGCCCGCGCCCGCGCCGAGACGCCTGGAACACGCAATGTGCTCCACTTCAACAATGCCGGTGCCGGATTGATGCCGAAACCGGTGCTGGATGCCGTCACCGATCATCTGAAACTGGAATCCGAAATCGGCGGTTATGAAGCGGCGACGCTTAACGGTGCGTTGCGGGAACGTGCTTATCAGGCGGTGGCGATGCTGCTGAATGCCAAGCCTGAAGAAATCGCGCTGGTCGAAAATGCCTCGGTGGCCTGGTTGATGGCTTTTCATGCGATGCTCAGGCACCTCAGGCCGGGCGATAAAATCATCACCGTCGAAGCGGAATATGCCAGCAACTATATTTCCTATCTGCAGGCCGCCGAAACGCACGGGGTCGAGATCGTCGTCGCCCCCAGCGATGCCAGCGGTGCCGTCGATATTGCAGCACTGGAAAATCTGATCGACGGCAAAGTCAAAATGATTGCCGTCACCCATGTGCCGACCAACGGCGGGCTGGTCAACCCGGCCGAAGAAATCGGCCGCATTGCCCGCGCTGCCGGAGTTTATTATCTGCTGGATGCCTGTCAGTCATGCGGTCAGGTGCCGCTGGATGTCGAGAAAATCGGCTGCGACGCACTGTCGGTGACCGGGCGCAAATATCTGCGCGGACCGCGCGGTACCGGGTTTTTATATGTTCGCAAGGATCGCATCGCCGAGCTTGAGCCGACGTTTCTCGATCTGCACGCAGCGCAATGGATTACGCCGGATACCTACAAGATCGATCCGACGGCAAAGCGTTACGAGAACTGGGAGTTCTATATCGCCGGCGTGATCGGCCTCGGTGTCGCCGTCGATTACGCACTCGGCTGGGGTATGGAGGCCATTCATCAACGTGTGGTCGGTCTGGCCGGGAATTTGCGCGCATCGCTCGGCGCCATTCCGGGCGTCACGGTCACCGACATCGGAATGCAGAAATGCGGCATCACGACGTTTACCAAAGCCGGCATATCGCCGTCCGGGATCAAGTCGGCACTGGCCAGCAAAAAGATCAACGTCTCGGTATCGGGACGCAGCTCGACACTGCTTGACATGGACAAGCGCGGTCTTGCCGACGTGGTCCGCGCTTCGGTGCATTATTATAATGATGAGGCAGAGATCAGGCGCTTCTGTGAAGCGGTCGAGGTTTTGTGAGGCATTGCCTCAGCGCGGGCCGCGGACCTGGGCGTCTGTGAAATACGACAGGATACGGGCAAAGTAGGCGCCGGTGAAATCGGGATCGCAGGCCTCGACACCGTCCATCTCACCGGCGACCAGACCCTGCTGGCCTTCTTCGCTGGCAATCAGCCGGGCCATGATCTCACTGCTGGCACCGACGCCGATGCCAAGCCGGATCATTTCCATGCGGATCGGGGTTTCCAGCGCCGGACCATAGGCGATCCGGTTCATCTTGGCGATCTCGCGGGCGATGCCGACCAGATAGGCGATGTAGAAACGCCGTCCTGACGGATCGGCCCGACCCGGGGCCTGTTCGCCGAGGTCGTGTTGCAGAATGCGCACCGTTTCATTGAGTTTGTCGAGGGCGTCGTTAAGGGCAAATGCGCCGGGCAACGGCTTGCTGGTTGCCGTGCGGACAACCCTGGTTTTCGTCTTGCCGGCCTCGAACATGGCACGGACCAGCATCCACACGGCGGCACCCAGTATGACGACGATGCAAAGGGTCTGTAGGTCCACGTTAACTCTCCGTCCGGGACGATCCGGGGCTATTCTGCGGCGCGGTCGTCTAAGATAGCATGATCTATATCAATGGGCGCAACCCTATCTGTTGAATTTCCGTCAACCGGGATGCGGCAGATCACGGTGGTGCCGCGGGATTTGTTCGAGCGAATGCCGACTACGCCGCCATGCAATTCGATGAAGCGCTTGACGATGGTCAGCCCGAGACCGGGGCCGTTGCCGCGATGTGCATCGTCGTTGATGCGCCCGAACGGCTCGAAAATCCGCGCCCGTTCGGCCTTTGGAATGCCTGGTCCGCTGTCGGAGACCGAGATGTCGATGTAGTTCCCCTCACGCGCGGCGGCCAGTGTGATGTGGCCGAGTTTCGGTGTGAAGGTGATGGCGTTGGTCAGCAGGTTGAAGATGACCTGCGTCAGTCGTTTCTCGTCGGCGTTGATCCAGCCGATATCGGGCGGGCAGTCAAAGTCGACCTTGATGGTCTTGCGGCGTGCCTGTTCCTTCACGACGTTGAACGCGTTGACCAGAATGGCGTGCGGATCAACGGTGTCCTTGTTCAGCTCCATCCGCCCGGCGTCGATGGTCGCGAGATCTAGAATGTCACCCACGACCTCCATCATCCGTTCCGATGTGGTGACGATGCCGTTGGCATATTCCTGCTGGCGGCGGTTCATGTCGCCGAACATTTCCTGACGCAGGATATCGGCAAAGCCGTGAATGGTGTTCAGGGGGGTACGTACTTCCATTGCCACATTGGCGATGAATTCGGTCTTCATGCGGTCGGCTTCGGCGAGGGTGCGGGCGCGCTGGCGCAACGCCTCTTCGACGCGGAAACTGTCGGTGATGTCGACATAGCTAACCAGCGAAGCACCGTCCGGCAGCGGGATGTTGGCAAAGGCAAGGATCTTGCCGTTGACCAGATCAATCCTGCCCTTGGAAAACGAACGGTCGAGAACGGCCCCGGCGATGCGTTCCTTGCGCTTCGACCATGGCTCGTCGTTGGCGGCCATCTGCATGCCGATGATCTGGATGACGTCGGCAAGGCGCGAGCCGAGCGGCAGTTCCTCTTCGGTCAGATTCCACAGCGTCCTGAGAGTCGTGTTGCTGAGCTGAAGGCGGCCATCAACGCCGAACACGGCAATCCCTTCGCGCATGTTTTCAAGCGTCGTGCGCTGCACCCGATCCAGCGACTTCACCGTACGCTGCATATCCAGATGCCCGGACACGTCCTCGCAGCTGATCACCAGTCCGCCGTCGTCGAGCGCACCAAAGCGGCGTTTCAGGGTGCGTCCGTCCGGCAGGTGCAGCTCGTCCTCGTCAATGCGATCGAGACCGCCAAAGCGGCTCAGCTCATGGCTGCGGAAATCGGCAAAATTGGCCACTTCCGGCAGACGCCGCAATTCGCGCAGCCGGTTCAGCAGATCGGCCATGCTGGGGCGGGTGTCGAGCCAGTCATGATCAATCCGCCACAACTCGGCAAACGCGGCATTGGCGGCGACCAGCGTGGTATCGCCATCGAACACCGCGACGCCGATTTCGAGCGGCCGCAGCAGATCGATCGGCGACGACGGGGCTTTGCCGGGTGCGGCCGTGTCGATGACGTCGACAGCAAAGCCGAGGGTGCCGCTTTTGCTGCCGTTGCCGGGGGCCAGTGGTGTTTCGGTAACGTGGACCCGGCGCGAGGTGCCCTGCTCTGTGATGTCGGCGACCGCATGCACCGGCTTTCCCTCGGTCCTGGCATCGGCGCCGAGCCGGGCGTCGAGACCGCGAATGCGTTCTGCGGCACGGTTGAGAAAGGCCAGATTGAGATCCGCGTCGCGCAGCCACAAGGGGATCGGCAAGGTGTCGAGCAGCGCCGTCAGATGTTTGTCTTCGAAGCCCGAGGTATTGCGGGGGCCGTCGTTGACCGGTTGTGACGTCTGCGTCGCCAGACTGAGATCGCGCATCCAGACGATATCGGCAACGGAGTCGCCGTTCGGTCCCTGGGCACGTGAGCCGAGGGCCTGAAAGACCTGATCGCCGCGTTTAATGATGATCTCGAAGGGTGTGCCCTTGGCGCGCAGCAGGCTGACGCTTTGTTCAAGGTTCTGCAGATCGTCGCCATCAAAGCAGCTGCGGATATCATCATAGCGCGCCAGCGTGCCGGCGCTGAGATCCAGCATATCGGCAAGCCGGCTCGAACAGCTGATGCCGCCGCTGGCCTGGTCCCACATGAAGATGCCGTCTGGCGAGGCCGAAAGGACGCCCCGGGTACGGTTGGCGACGGCTTCGACGCGTCGGCGCTCGGCCGATGCATCATTGGCGCGGGCGCGAAAAATCAGGACGAACGGTACCATAATCAGCCCACCGATGATGGTGCCGACGAGTATCGGATACATTGATGACAGCGGTTCAAACACGGCAGAAGTCTACGACGCCAGATCGCCCGGGCCAAGATAAGCGTTGTCCGCCTTCGATATTTTCAGGGTTCACGCCATGACTCCATGGTGTCGGCCAGATGCATCAGATGATCAAGGGTCGATTGCCAGCGCGAAATTTCGTCGAAGGCGCTGACAACGGGGCCCGCCCAAGGGTCAGCCTTGACGGCGTTGGCCGCCGGCAAAAACGGATACTTCGGCAGCAGGGCCCTCAGCGCATCGGCCTGCAGCGGGATCGCGCCGGCGTAGCTGCCCCGCGCAATGACCGGCTTCCGGGCCCCGGAACCGTCGAGGATCAGCCAACGTTCAGCGGCATCGATATAATGCGGCAGGTTGTCCAGCGAGGCCCTGAAGGCATGTTCCATGACCTCGTCGTCGACGTCAGTGCCGCCCTTGGCGGTGCGCGCTCGGACCCGCTCGCGGCACAGCTGGATTTTCGGCAGCGCCAGATAGACCAGCCGCACCGACCAGCCGCGGCGGCGCAGGCGGATTGCGGCGGATAACGGCTCGCGATTGAGGAGGCGGCTTTCGACGACGATACTGCGGTTGCTGGCTTCGGCAATGTCGAGGCGTCTGGTAACCGGGATGCTGGGAATCTTGACGGCTTTGGGCAGCTCAGCCGCGGCGGCAAAACCATCCGTATCATCGGCGTCAACGTGACGGGACGTGCCGACATGCTCGGGGAAAAGCCGCCTGACCAGCTCGCTTTTCCCGGCCCCCGGCGGCCCGGCGATGATCCACATGATTTTGTCGGTCGTCATGGGAACTTATAAGCCTGTGCAGAAGAAAACGTCATCCCAAACTTGACTTGGGATCCATAAATCACCGGTGCAACGGCTGACGGGAAAGTATGGATCCTGAATCAAGTTCAGGATGACGGGTAGAGTGAGAGGGCATGATTGCCCTCTCGAATTGATTAGTAGCGATACGTATCGGGCTTGTGCGGACCGTCGACCGGTACGCCGATGTAATCGGCCTGTTTCTTCGACAGCGTGGTCAGGCTGGCGCCGAGTTTCGCCAGATGCAGCACGGCGACTTTTTCGTCGAGGTGCTTGGGCAGAACATAGACGTCGTTCTTGTACTTGCCGTCCTTGTTGTTGGCCCAAAGTTCGATTTGTGCCAGCGTCTGGTTGGTGAAGCTTGCCGACATCACGAAGCTCGGATGGCCGGTGGCGCAACCCAGATTGACGAGGCGACCCTGCGCCAGAAGGATGATGCGGTTGCCGTTCGGAAATTCGATTTCATCGACCTGCGGCTTGATTTCATCCCACTTCATGTTCTTCAGGCCGGCGACCTGAATTTCACTGTCGAAGTGGCCGATATTGCAGACGATGGCGCGGTCTTTCATGTTGCGCATGTGATCAACCGTGATCACGTCGACGTTGCCGGTCGCGGTGCAGAAGATGTCGGCGCGCGGTGCCGCTTCTTCCATGGTGACGACTTCAAAGCCTTCCATGGCCGCCTGCAGGGCGCAGATCGGATCGGCTTCGGTGACCATGACGCGGCAACCGGCGTGACGCAGGCTTTCGGCGGAACCCTTGCCGACATCACCGAACCCGGCGACGCAGGCGACCTTGCCGGCCATCATCACGTCGGTGGCGCGACGGATCGCGTCGACGAGGCTTTCGCGGCAGCCGTACTTGTTGTCGAACTTGGACTTGGTAACCGAGTCGTTGACGTTGATGGCCGGGAACATCAGCGAACCCTTTTTCGCCATGTCATACAGACGGTGCACGCCGGTCGTGGTTTCTTCGGTGACACCCTTGATGTCCTTGGAATGATCCGTGTACCAGGTCGGGTCGGTCTTGAGACGCGCCTTGATCGAAGCGAACATCACTTCGGCTTCTTCGCTGTCGGGATTGTTGAGCACCGAGAGGTCCTTCTCGGCTTCTTTGCCGAGATGCATCAGCAGCGTTGCATCGCCGCCGTCGTCGAGGATCATGTTCGGTCCGGTACCGCCGGCCCAGTTGAAGATCTCGTGCGTGTACTGCCAGTAATCCTCAAGCGATTCACCCTTGATGGCGAACACGGGCGTGCCCTTGGCGGCGATGGCGGCGGCGGCGTGATCCTGCGTCGAATAGATGTTGCAGGACGCCCAGCGGACTTCGGCGCCGAGTGCCTGCAGGGTCTCGATCAGCACCCCGGTCTGGATCGTCATGTGCAGCGATCCGGCGACCTTGGCACCCTTCAGCGGCTGCGATGCGCCGTATTCCTCACGGGTCGACATCAAACCCGGCATTTCGCTTTCGGCGATGTCGAGTTCTTTGCGGCCCCATTTGGCGAGGCTCATATCGGCGACTTTACAGTCGGTAAAAGTGCTCATGGCGTACAGCTCCGTGCTTTGTGTGTGTGCAAAAAATATAAACAGTTAAAGACATAAAGATTTCTTTATATCATCAGTTGAAGCGATTTCTAACAGGCTCGGGCGCTGCGGGCAAGCGGAAAAACGATCTCCCTCTCCCCCTTGTAGGGGGAGAGGGATGAGATTGGCTGTGCGTATCATCGAGAGTTCCTCTCCACCATGAAATGGGGGAGAGGACAGGTGAGGGGGAATCACGCCAAAGCGTTGAAATCGTCGATCATCATGGCGATGCGGCCACTGTCGGTCTGTTCCATGATCTGCTGGGCGCGCAGGCTGGCGGCCAGCGCATCCATGTCGCGGATACGTTTCTTGACCAGCGGAATATTGCTGGCGGTCATCGACAGATCATGCAGGCCGAGGCCGACCAGCAGCGATGCATAGCGAGGATCGCCGGCGATCTCGCCGCAGATCGATACCGGAATGCGGGCCCTGAGGGCGGCCTGCGTGGTGAACTGGATCAGGCGCAAGACCGCCGGATGCAGCGTATTGAACAGGTGCGCCACGTGTTCGTTGGCGCGGTCGACGGCCAGCGTATACATGGTCAAATCGTTTGAGCCGATGGCAAAGAAATCACTGGCCTTGGCCAGCGCATCGGCGGCCAGTGCGGCCCCCGGGACTTCGATCATGACGCCGATCGGCGGCAGCGGATCGGGCAGGGTGAAGCCGTCGCGCTTCAGACTGTCGGCCGCTTCACCAAGAATGGTTCTGGCCCGTTTGACCTCGCCCGACGTCGTCACCATCGGCAGAAGGATGCGGATGTTGCGACCGGGGGCGACCCTGAGAAAGGCGCGAAACTGGGTGTGCAGTGTATCGGGGTTGGCCAGCGACAGGCGGATGCCGCGCAGCCCCAGAGCCGAGGCCGCCGCCTCGTCGACGTTGGCCAGCAGTGCCGGGGCCGGTTTCTCGCCGCCGATATCGAGGGTGCGGATGGTCACCGGCAGTTTCTTCATGGCGCCGACGATCTGCTTCAGGACCTGAACCTGTTCGTCCTCGCTCGGGATGTCGTCGCGGTTCATGAACATGAATTCGGACCTGAGCAGGCCAACGCCCTCGGCACCCGACAGGCGCACCGCATCCATCTCGACCGGCAGTTCGACATTGGCCATCAGCTTAACGCTGGTGCCGTCTCGCGAGATCGCCGGCTCGAACCGCAGACGGTCGAGGGCCCGGGCACCGCGGCGCTTTTCGGCCAGGCGCTTTTCATACTTTTTGATTGTCTCGGCCGTAGGCGAAACAATGATCCTGCCGGTATAGCCGTCGACGATGACGATATCGCCCTGCAAGACGTTGCTGCCGAGATCGGCAATCCCGAGCACCGCCGGCAGACCGAGGGCGCGGGCCATGATCGCGGTGTGACCTTCGGTGCCGCCAAGCGCCGCCGCGACGGCATTGACGCTTTCGGGATCAATCTGCGCCATGTCGGCGGGACTCAGCATTTCGGCGACGATGATGCCGCCCTTGGCAGGCTTCGGCGGCGCCTTGCTGGGGGCACGGAGCAGATTGCCGATCAGCCGTTGCGCCACTTCATGGATATCATCAAGCCGGGCTGCGATGTAGGCATCACCCATTGCTTCAAAGCGTCTGGCGAGGTTCTTGAATTCACGCTGTACGGCGGCTTCGGCATTGATGCGGTCGGCCTCGATAGTTTGCCGGGCGCCACGGACCAGCCTGGAATCGTCAAGCATGCCGAGATACGCATCGAACAGGAAAACCAGTTCCTCGCCGGCAGAACCGCGCATGTCGCGGGCCCGCTTTTGCAGATCGCGGATTTGCTGGCGGGCTTCATCGACGGCATCGGCCAGCCGCTTCAGTTCGGCGCCGAGCTTGTTTTTGGAAATGGGATATTCGCGGACTTCGATGTCATCACCGAAGCGCACATAGGCCTTGCCGATGGCGATGCCGGGTGCTGCCGCCAACCCTTTGAAGGTGCGTTCGGCGGTCGTTTTCGGTGACTGTGTCGTCGTTGGTTTTTTTGCCATGCCGTCAGTCTTCTTCAAACTTGTCGGCGATCAGATCCTCAAGGGCTTTGAGGGCCTGCTGCGCATCGTCACCTTTGGCTCTGACGAGGATGTCGGTGCCGGTACTGGCGGCCAGCATCATCAGACCCATGATGGACCGGCCGGGGACGTTCTGGCCGTTGCGCTCGACTTCGATTTCGCAGTCGAAATTTCCGGCGGTGGCGGCAAATTTGGCGGCTGCCCGGGCATGCAGCCCGCGCTTGTTCTGGATGGTCAGGCGTTTTTCAAGCACATCATAGGTCATGACATGCTCAGGAACTGCCCTGGTCGAGAAGCTTCGAAGCGATGTTGATATACTTGCGTCCGGCATCCTGCGCTTCGACGGCGGCGTCATCAAGGGTGGCGCTGACGCGGTTCGAGCCGAGCTTGATCAGCATCGGCAGATTGACCCCGGCGATCACTTCGATGTTGCCTTTGTCCATGATTGAAATGGCCAGGTTCGACGGCGTGCCGCCGAACATGTCGGTCAGTACGATGACCCCGCTGCCGGTTTCGACCTCGGCGGCCTTGATGACGATTTCAGCGCGCCGTTGTTCCATGTCATCATCCGGCCCGATGCAGACCGTGGCGACACTTTCCTGTGGTCCAACCACATGCTCAAGCGCGGAAACCAGTTCGATGGCCAGGCGGCCATGTGTAACGAGCACCAGTCCGATCATTGTCGGTTATCCCTTACCCTTGTTCTTATGTGGAATTGTGAGCGGTTTTTACGCTTTGTCCAAGTCCCTGTGACGAATTTGTGCACGCCAGCCGTTTTCTTTCAGCCAGACATGGAAACTCTCTGCAATAAAGACTGAGCGATGACGACCGCCGGTGCAACCGAAAGCAATCGTCAAATAGCTTTTGCCTTCAGCCTGATAGCGCGGCAGCAACGGCCCGATCATGCCCGTCAGATGGGCGAAAAAATCAGCGAAAGCCGGGTCGGCGGAGATATAATCCTGAACGGCTTTATCCTTGCCGGACTGCGGCCGCAGCAGTTTGTCATAATGCGGATTCTTGAAAAATCGGACGTCAAACACCAGATCGGCATCCCTGGGCAGACCGCGCTTGAATGAAAACGAGGTCACGAATATCGCCAGCCCCGAATCGCTGGTCAGACCGAAACTGTGTTCAAGCTGTGCCTTCAGTTCGCCGAGCGCAAAATCGGTGGTGTCGATGACGTAATCGGCGCGGGCGCGCAACGGTTCCATGACGCGGCGTTCACGGCGGATGCCGTCGATCACCGGACGGTCTGCGGCCAGGGGATGACGGCGCCGGGTTTCGACAAAGCGGCGTCCCAGCACTTCATCTTCACAATCGACAAACAGCAACGAGACCTTGATGTTCGATGATGCCGACAGCTGATCGATCAGTTCCAGCAGCTTCGTCGGATCAAAATCCCGTGTGCGGATATCGACGCCGATGGCCAGAGACTGGCTTTCCGTTGACTGCGTGTCCGGACCTTCAACGCTCGGGAACAGCCGCCCGATCAGTGACAGCGGCATGTTGTCGACGGCTTCGTAACCGATATCCTCAAGCAGCTTCAATGTCGAACTTTTGCCGGCGCCGGAAACGCCGGAAACAAGAAGGACACGGTTTTGTACTGCGGGCGTATTCATGATGGGTGCAGCATAGCCTTATTTCCGGCGGATAATGCAAGACGGATTTTTGACATCGTCGATGCTTCGAACGCAGCCAGTCTGAGATAGCGGACGTCGATGCCGTTAAAGGGGATCGTCAGGGTGTCCGGCAGGCGCGGTACATCCGTGGCGGCGACCAGATCGACGATCAGCGCCAGGCTGACCGGTGCCACATGATGAACCCGGACGATACCGAGACCGCGTACTTCCAGCAGGCCGGCAAGGCTTTCCGGCGGTGCCATCATCAGGCCGTCTCTGGTCTGATAAATATCAACCCGGTCGTCGGCGACAAGTCGGGCACCCCCGTCGATCAGGCGTAACGCCAGATCGGACTTGCCGGACCCGGACGGCCCGCGCAGCAAAACACCGCTGTCGCCGATGGTGACGGCGCTGGCATGAACTTGTACGGGTGCGGCGGTTTCTGTCATGGGTGCGGGCTCAGGCCTGTTTCGCCGGCAACCGTACGACAAAGCGGGCACCGATCACCTTGCCGCTGCCGTCGCGCCGGTTCATGGCCCAGATTTCGCCTTCGTGGACATCGATGATCTGCTTGGAAATCGACAGGCCGAGGCCCGAATGCGTGCCGAACTTTTCGCCTTCCGGGCGGGCGGTATAAAAGCGCTCGAATATCGTCGCTTCCTTGCCGTCCGGAATACCGGGGCCATCGTCATCGATGGTGGCGCTGAGCCAGTCGCCCTCGCGACCAAGCGAAATGCGAATGCGGCCGCCGGGCGGTGAAAACGTGTTGGCATTGGCGATCAGATTGCGAAACACCTGCACCAGCCGGTCTTCGATGCCGTCAACCAGCAGGCTTCCGTTACTGACGATTTCCAGCTGAAGGTCGGCGTCGGTCTCGCGCGCCGCAGCCTTGCGCATGTCGACGATGGCACCCAGCACGCCGGCCAGATCGACGGTCTCGAATTCGGTGCGGCTCAACTCGGCGTCCAGTCTTGATGCGTTGGAGATGTCACTGATCAGCCGGTCCAGCCTTGCCACATCATCCTGGATGATCGCCATCAGCTTGCCGCGCCTGGCCGGATCGTCAATGCGTCCCGCTGTTTCCACGGCGGAACGCAACGAGGTCAGCGGGTTCTTGATCTCGTGTGCGACATCAGCGGCAAACCGCTCGATCGCATCCATGCGCAGCCACATGGCTTCGGTCATTTCTTTCAGACTGATCGCCAGATCGCCGATTTCATCACGCCGTCTGGTCAGCAGCGGAATTGTTTCCTTGCGGCCACGGTCGTGGCGTATCCGCTCGGCGGCAATGGCCAGCAGTCTGATCGGCCGGGCGATGGTGCTGGCCAGATACAGCGACAGCAAAATCGTGATGATCAGGGCAACCGCGACAACCTTCATGAAATCGCGCCGGACATCGTGCAGGGCGCTGCGGACATGCTGGCCGTCTCTGGACAGCATGATGGCCCCCAGCACCTGCTTGTAGCGCTGCACCGGCACGGCGGCAGTCAGCACCAGATCGTCGTGCCCGAAGCGTCTGGCGGCAACGGCGCTTTCGCCGATCAGGGCGGTCTGGGTTTCCGGAAAATCATTGGCCGACTGCAACGGATTTTCCCGGTACTTCGGCAGCGGTCGTTCGCCGCTCAGGGCGCGGGCGAAGTTGTCATATTTGTCGAGGACCAGATCAAGCATATCGAAATCGTCGTTGGGCGGGCGCAGGATTTCAATCTGCACCGTGCCGCCGGCGCCGCCGAGGCGTCTGGAATCGACGATCATCGTGCCGTCGGCGCGAAACAGCCGGGCCCGGGTGCCGGTAATCGATACGAGACGCCGGGTGATCTGATAGGCGATGTCGGATACCAGATACTGCCCGTTCGGCGCACCCGATACGACTGCCCCTTCGCCCAGTGCGGCGGCAAACATTTCCGCCTGGACTTTCAGCGAGCTGAGTTCGTTTTCAATCAGGGTGCGGCGGTATTCGCCAAGATATAGAAGCCCGGCAACAAGGGTGCCGATGGCCAGCAGATTGACGGTCAGAATGCGCCGGGTTAGAGGTGAAACAAGCGGTTTCGACACACTGCCGCGTGTCGCTGCCCGAGGCTCGCCCGAATGCCCCCCTGTGGCCATGTAATCCCCACCGATATATTTGCGTTCAGGCTTTATGCCTTATAGCGATAGCCGACGCCATACAGAGTCTCAATTTCAGAAAATTCATCGTCGACTTCCTTGAACTTGCGGCGCAGCCGTTTGACGTGACTGTCGATGGTCCGGTCTTCGACGTAAATGTTTTCGCCGTACGCGGCATCGATCAGCTGGTCACGGTTCTTGACGTGACCGGGGCGGCGGGCCAGCGATTCGACAAGCAGAAATTCCGTCACCGTCAGGGTGACTTCACGGCCTTTCCAGGTGCACAGATGGCGGTCCGGATCGAGCATCAGTTCGCCACGGCGCAACACGTTTTCGCCGTCCTCGGTCCCGGCCGGACCAATGTCGCGGCGGCGCAGGATGGCCCGGATGCGTTCGATCAGCAGCCGCTGCGAGAACGGCTTTTTGATGTAATCGTCGGCGCCCATGCGCAGGCCCATCAACTCGTCGACCTCGTCATCCTTGGAGGTCAGGAAGATCACCGGCATGGCGTCCTTCTTGCGGATTTCGCTGAGCAGCTCCATGCCGTCCATGCGCGGCATCTTGATGTCGAGCACGGCAAGATCAACTGGGTGCGAGCCGATCCCGGCCAGCGCGGCGACGCCGTCGGGATAGGTGTCGACGTCATAGCCTTCGGCTTCGAGGGCCATGGAAACCGACGTCAGAATGTTTTGATCGTCATCGACCAGAGCGATTTTATGCAGCATGGGCTTGGGTCCACTCATTATTTCGTTGTTACCTCGCTTCTGGTACGTGGGCAATATGGCCAAATTATAGGCCAATTGCGGCAAAATAAGGCACTTTCATTGCAGGGAACGATGTAATCTGATGCCATACTCACTAAATCATCATAGCGCATAACAACAAGAATATCGAACAACGACAAAATGGGAGGACATCATGATCAGATCAACGATTGCCGGCAGTCTGCCGAAACCGGCCTGGCTGGCAGTGCCGGAAAAGCTGTGGGCACCGTGGCGGGTCGCTGAAGAGAACCTTTTCGAAGGGCAATCGGACGCCGCACTGGCCTGGATCAAATGCCAGGAGGATGCCGGGATCGACATCGTCAGCGATGGCGAACAGTTCCGTAAGCACTTCGTGCACGGGTTCCTGGAAAAGATCGAAGGCATCGACTGGAACAAGATGACGACCATGGGTATCCGCAACGACCGCTATGATGCCCAGGTGCCGACGGTGATCGGCGAGGTGCGGCGCACCGGATCGGTACATGGTGCCGGCGCCAAATTCTGCAAGGATCACACCAACCGCCAGTACAAGTTCACGCTGCCCGGACCGATGACGATCTGCGATACCATTGCCAACGGCTTTTACGATACGCGGCCCGACATGGCGATGGCCTTTGCCAGATTGCTGAACGAGGAAGCGAAGGAGCTGGAAGCGCTTGGCGTCGACGTCATCCAGTTCGATGAGCCGGCCTTCAACGCATTCACCAAGGAAGCTGCCGATTGGGGCGTGGCGACACTGGAAGTGGCTGCCGACGGACTTAAATGCACCACGGCTGTGCATATCTGTTACGGCTACGGGATCAAGGAGAACATGGACTGGAAGAATACGCTGGGCGATGAGTGGCGCCAGTACGAAGATTTCTTCCCGGCGCTGAATGCCAGTAAAATCCAGCAGGTCTCGCTGGAGTGTGCCGACAGTCACGTGCCGCATGAAGTGATGGCGATCCTCAAGGACAAGGAAATCCTGGTCGGTGCAATCAACGTTGCAACCGAAAAGGTCGAAACCCCGGAAAAGGTCTGCGCGACCCTGACGGCGGCACGGGAATTTGTTGATCCCGAACGCATTATTGCCTGCACCAACTGCGGCATGGCACCACTGCCGCGTCACGTTGCCGAGGGCAAGCTGCAGGCGCTGGGCGCCGGCACCGAGCTTTTCAGAAAGTCGCTCTAGGTCGCGCCTCCCGGCACGTCGTCACCCCGGCACGTCGTCACCCCGGCTCAGGCCGGGGTGACGCTTTTCGATACGTTGCCTCAGGCCGCACCCTCAGCCTTCAGTTTCTTGCGCCGGCTCCGCGACAGCATGTTCAGTCCTTCGACCAGCGCCGAGAAGGCCATCGCCGCATAGATGTATCCTTTGGGGACATGGAAGCCGAGGCCGTCAGCGATCAGGGTCATGCCGATCATCAAAAGGAAACCCAAAGCCAGCATGACGATGGTCGGGTTGTCGTTGATGAATTTCGACAGCGGGTTGGCGGCCAGCATCATCGCCAGCACGGCAACAATGACTGCGGCAACCATGATCGGCAGGTGCGTCGTCATACCGACGGCGGTGACAATGCTGTCGATGGAAAAGACGATATCGAGCAGCAGAATCTGCACAATTGCCGTGCCGAAGGCCATGCCGGCTCTGGTATTGCTGAAGATGTCCGGTTCCGGATCGGGGTCGACGTTGTGATGAATTTCCCGGGTTGCTTTCCACACCAGGAACAGGCCGCCGGCGATCAAAATCATGTCGCGCCACGACAGTCCCTGCGAGAAAATCTCGATTACCGGTTCGGTCAGGCCGACGATGTAGCTGAGCGTTGCCAACAACAGGATGCGCAGGATCAGCGCCAGACTGATGCCGATCCGTCGTGCCCGCGATTGAATGGCTTCGGGCAGCTTGTTGGTCAGAATTGCGATGAATACCAGATTGTCAATGCCGAGCACGATTTCCATGACGATCAGGGTAATCAGTGCAATCCACGCGGCCGGGTCAACGGCAAGGGTCAGAATTTGCTCCAAGACACGTCTCCTATAATCTGCTTGCGGGGCATTCCCCTTATGGGGGCTGCCTTATGGGGTCTTACCGGGCGGCAGGATCGGCACGTTGAGGGTAATCGGGCCGGATTTTTCGAACGTCAGGGTCAGCGGCAACGTCGTCCCGGCCTTCAGCGGCTGGCTGAGCCCCATCAGCATCAGGTGCAGACCACCGGGTTCGAGCTGAACCGAGCCGCCGGCCGGGATCGGCAGGGCCATGCGATGGTTCATGGTCATGACCCCTTCTTTCATGATGGTCTCGTGAATCATGGTGCTGGAACTGAGCGGGGTCGAGACGCTTTTCAGCGTATCGGCCTCGTTGCCCTTGTTTTCGATCATCATGTAGACAACGCCGGACATGGCACCGGGCGGTGTCGCCCGCGACCACGGTTTCTGAACCTGCAGGGCAGTGTCGGCCGAAGCGGCGAGCGGACCCAACACGACGATCAGAAAAGTACCGAGAATAAGGCGTATAAGCATCAAGGGGCTCCTTTTTGGATGTGGAGCATAGACCTCCTGACCTTGGAATCAAGAGGTGTTCTTGACTGTCCCGGGGTCTGTTCGCAAAGTCGTCAGGCAGGGAACAGGGAGCTACCACATGAAACAACGCCGAAACGCAGACCTGGCCCGTCTGCTGGTCCGCGCCCAGGGTGTCGGTTCGCTGGCGACGGTGCTGGCCGGTGACACGGTGCCTTATGCTTCGCTGGTGACATATGCCTGTGATCATCAGGGCCAGCCGGTGTTTCTGTTCTCCGGCCTGTCCGATCACACGAAAAACATTGCCGCCGACCCGCGCGCTTCGTTGCTGGTGGAAAATGCGTCGAGACGGCGCAATCCGCAGACCGGACCGCGCCTGACCCTGATCGGGCAAATTCGTCCGGACAAGCGGCCCGAGGCCCGTGCGCGGTTTCTGGCGCGTCATCCCGATGCAAGGATGTATGCGGATTTCGGCGATTTCGGCTTCTATCGGATGACTGTCGAGCGGGCACATTATGTCGGCGGCTTTGCCCGCGCCATCTGGTTCGATGCCAGGCACATTCTGACGCCGAAAAAAGTCGCTTCGACAATGCAGGAGATCGAAGCCGGCGTGATCGAACACATGAATGCCGATCACGGCAAGGCGGTACACGGCTATGCCGAATCCCTGCTCGGACGCAAGACCGGGGACTGGCTAATAACCGGTTCCGACGCCGATGGACTCGATTTACGGGCCGATGGCCGCTATTCGCGACTGCAATATGATAATCCTGTAACAGATTCAACGACCTGCCGGGAACAACTCGTGTCACTGGCCGCTCAGGTCAGGGCGCAGCATAAATAAAAGCCCGGAATTCCGCCACATTGTCTTGATTACAAGGGTCGATTTTGTCTAAGTTCGCCGCCTTCGAAGTGACAATGGGCGGCTGCAATCAAGACCGCCGGAAATGGGAGCGAGGAAACGGTGCAAAACATCGGTCATCGAATCAGCCGGAACGGGTTGGATCAACATGGATTGGGCAAAGTCTCTAATGCCTTTTGGAATTTTTCGGCACCGCGCCTGAGCGAGGAAGCCATTCGCCGGGGTGAAGTTCACCTTGGCCAGGGCGGCTCCCTGCTGGCTCTGACCGGCAGCCACAGCGGCCGCTCGCCGAACGACCGGTTTGTCGTCGAGGAAGACGAAAACGCCGGCGACATCTGGTGGGGAAACGTCAACCGTCCGATCTCGGAAGAGAATTTCGAAAAGCTGCTGACGAAAATGCTGCGCCACTTCGAAGGCCGCGACGCCTTCGTTCAGGATTGCTATGCCGGTGCCGATCCAACCTACCGCCTGCCGGTGCGGATCGTTACCGAAAACGCCTGGCACAACCTGTTTGCCCGCAACATGTTCATTCAGCCGGCCGACTCGGCGCTGGAAGACTTTGCACCGCAGTTCACGGTCATTCAGGCACCCAGCCTGACCGCCAATCCCGATACCGATGGCACCACGTCGGAAACCTTCATTATCCTCAATCTGAAGCGTCGGATGATTCTGGTCGGCGGCAGCGCTTATGCCGGCGAAATCAAGAAATCGATCTTCTCGGTGATGAACTTCCTGATGCCACCGCGTGACGTGTTGCCGATGCACTGCTCGGCGAACATGGATGAAAAAGGCGACACGGCGATCTTCTTCGGCCTTTCCGGAACCGGCAAAACGACCTTGTCGGCGGACAGCTCGCGGACCCTGATCGGCGATGACGAGCACGGTTGGAGCAAAACCGGGATCTTCAATTTCGAAGGCGGCTGCTATGCCAAGTCGATCAATCTGACGGCCGAAACCGAGCCCGAGATTTTCGCCACCGCATCACGCTTCGGCACCATCGTCGAAAACGTCACCATGGATCCGCAGACACGGGCCTATGACTTCTTCGACACGTCGCTGACGGAAAACGGCCGCTTGTCCTATGACGTTTCGGAAATCCCGAACGCGTCGCCGGAAGGCCAGGGCGGCCTGCCGAAAAACATCGTCATGCTGACCTGCGATGCGTTCGGTGTTCTACCGCCGATCAGCCAGCTGTCACCGGAACAGGCGATGTATCACTTCCTTTCGGGTTATACCGCCAAGGTTGCCGGCACCGAGCGTGGGCTGAAAGAGCCTGCAGCGACATTCTCGACCTGCTTCGGCGCACCGTTCATGCCGCGTCATCCGACCGTCTATGCCGGTCTGCTCGGCAAGAAAATGGCGGCGCAGAATGCTAAATGCTGGCTCGTCAATACCGGCTGGTCCGGTGGCGGTTACGGGGTCGGCGACCGGATGCGGATCGCCTACACACGGGCCATGCTGAATGCTGCTCTGGACGGACGTCTGGAGAAGGCCGGCTTCACCCAGGATCCGAACTTCGGTGTGCTGGTACCGCAAGGCTGCCCGGGCATTCCGAGCGAAGTGTTGAACCCGAAAAGCACCTGGTCCGATGCTGCCGGTTACGATGCGCAGGCGCTTGATCTGCGCAAACGCTTTGAAGTCAACTTCAAGCAGTTCGAATCCCACGTAAATGCCGACGTCAACGCTGCCGCCATTCGCGCTGCTGCCTGATCGCGCATCGATAAGATAACTGCCGAAAGGCCGGTCCCGAGGGGCCGGCCTTTTTGTTTTGGCCCCGGTCGGTTGCACTTCCGCTAAGTGTGTGGGATCGTTTGGATAAATATAAATTCAGTGGGGGCAAAGTCATGACCAAGATCAACATCCAGTTCACGCTTTTTTCGGCGTTTTATTCACCGCTCATTTCGACCATGTCCGGCGGTTTTCTCAAAGCCGAAGGACTTGAGCCGGAATGGTCAGTGTCGCCGCCCGGCAAGTCGGCGATCGAAGCGCTGGAAGCCGGCACCGCTCATGTTGTGCAGACGGCGCCCAGCCAGTCCTTCAACTGGCTGAAAGAGGGCAAAACGCCGCCGATGATGCATTTCGCCCAGATCAACGAAATGGACGGGTTCTTTATCACCGGTCGCAAAGCCGATGCGGGTTTTACCTGGGACAAGCTGGAAGGCGCCGAAGTCGTGATGTTCAAGGCCGGGCAGCCGAATGCTATGTTCCGCTATGCCTGCCACAAGGCCGGGATTGATTACGACAAGATCATCCCGATTACCCCGGGCGGCGCCGGCGACATCGACAAGGCCTTCCGTGCCGGTCAGGGCCAGTACGTGCAGCAGCAGGGTCCGTTCCCGCAGCAGCTTGAAGCGGACGGCGTCGGCCATGTCGTCGCCCAGGTCGGCCCGAAGATCGGCCCGAATGCCTTTTCCAGTCTTGCGGCGACACCGGCGTGGCTGAAAACCGATATGGCCAAAGCCTTCATTCGCGCCTACCGGAAAACCCGCCAGTACATGAACGAGACCCCGGCAGCGGAAATTGCCCGGGCGGAAAAATCGTATTTTCCGCAGATTGACGAAACGGTACTGGCGCAATGCATCGCCACCTATCAGCAACTCGGCTGTTGGACGCCGCATGTCGAGATCACCCGGGAGGCTTATGAAGTGGCGATTGATGTGTTTATGCACAGCGGCGCCATCAGCCAACGATTCCCTTATGAATCGGTGGTCGCCCAGCCCCCCGCCGGGAATTGAGCCGACGCTGCGATATAAGTGATATCCACACTTTGTCGAAAGGCTTGTTGGGGTTAATCTCCCTTCTTGGCCTGTGCGGCAGAGGCGGGTATCATCGTCAGGCTTGAGGGAAGGAAACGAATGCTCTGTCACGTTTTGGCTGAAGAGGGTGGACGTACTTGGTTGGCTTTTCGCCGGCCGGTAGCCACGGCCAATGGGGCACGCTTAACCACGCATTACGTAGTCTGCGCCAACGATCAGGCAATACTGGTTGATCCCGGCGGGGTGGCAGATTTCGGCCCTTTGCTGGCAGCCATTTCGGACAAGATCGCGCTTGAGAAAATAGCCGGCATCATCGTTACGCTACGCGGCACGCACGCCGCCGGCTCGATCGGTATGTGGTCCGAAGTCGCCGGTGCCGATCTGCCGATCTATGCATCCGACATGATCGCCGCCGAACTGATGCATACCGATGCCGAACTGAATATCGTCACCGTTTCCGAAAATGGCGGTGAAGTACCGATGGCCGATGGCACGAGCCTGCACCTGATGCCGGCCCCCTATCTGCCGGCGGCGTCATCGATGACGATTTACGACCCCGCCTGCCGGGTTCTGTACACAGGCGATATCGGCACCGCCGAAGGAGTATGGTGTGACGATGCAACGCCGTACTGCGAGCAGTTCTCGCTGATCAGTCATGCCATGAACGCCTTTCATCAGTCGACGCTTCCGCTGGGGGCGGCCAGGGATGAATGGCTGACCCGCATCGAAGACGTCGATGTGGAAATTATTGCGCCGCTGGCGGGGCCGTGTTTCCGCGGCAAGGACGTCGATCATTTCAAACGCTGGCTGGGCTCGATGGAGGTCGGGGTTCTGGTCGATCACCATACCTCGTCGTATCTCTCAAAATCGACGTACGTGCCGGATCGGGGCGCCGATGATCACGGCGTTTTCGAACCCCATGCCCCGACACCGATGCCGCCGCATGTTGATGTGTCGTTCGACGAAGAGGACGATCTTGAAGACGACGATGAAATCGTTGCCGACGAAACTTCGGGAAAGGTCCAGTACGATAATTACCTCGATGACGAAGAAGTCTCGCGACTGGTTGCCGCTCTTGAAATCGATGACATCAAGGAAGAAGACGTTTCCGTCGACAGTTACGATGATGATGAATACGACATCGTCTATGTCGACGAGGACGGCAATGAAATCGATCCGAGCGAACTCGACGATGACGAGATCATCGCCGAAGAGGAAGTCCTGGAAGGCAATGACGAGCAGCGGCTTGAATTCCCGCCGGGCCAGATGTTCCGCCTGATCACGCGCAGCGATTTTGACGGTCTGGTGTGCGCCGTGCTGCTGGAAGAAATGGATCTGATCAACGATATCCTGTTCGTGCATCCGAACCAGATGCAGGAAGGCGAGATTGAGGTTTCGGAGACGGATATCTCGACCAACCTGCCTTACACGCCGGGTATCTTTGCCGCTTTCGATCACCACCTGTCGGAGATCAAGCGGCTCGGCAAGCATTACGACAACCACATCATCGACCCGCTGGCCCCCAGTGCGGCCCGCGTCGTCTACAATTACTTTGGTGCCGAAAAACGCTTCCCGGATATCTCCGTCGATATGATGGACGCTGTCGACAAGGGCGATGCAGCGCAGTTCAACCAAGATGAGGTGCTCAATCCTGCGGGCTGGCCGCTGCTCAACTTCATCATGGATTCGCGCACCGGTCTTGGCCGCTATCGCGGCTTCCGGGTGCCCAACTATGAACTGATGATGTCGCTGATCGATTACTGTCGTCGTTACGATATCGAGCAGATCCTCGAGCATCCCGACGTCAAGGAACGGGTCGATCTGTTCCTCGAACATCAGGAACCGGCCAAGGAACAGATCAAGCGCTGCACCACGGTGCACGGCAATCTGGCGGTGATCGATTACCGCGAGGAAAAGACCATCTATGTGGTCAACCGCTTCATGGTTTATGCGCTGTTCCCTGAGTGCAACATCTCGATGCATGTATTGTGGGGACGCGGCGAGCAGAACACCGTGTTCGCGGTCGGCAAGTCGATCTTCAACCGGACCTCGAACACCAATATCGGCGAACTGATGCTGACCTATGGCGGTGGCGGGCACCGCAATGCCGGCACCTGTCAGTCCGACAACATGCTGGCCGATGTGGTCCGTGACGCGCTGATTCAGCGCATCAATGCCGACGGCTGACGCTTAGGCGGCGAGATCGTCGCCGCGCATCGCCCGATCCAGCAACTGCAACGTTTCTTCACGGCCATACAGCGCAAAGAACGACCCCATGCGCGGGCCTTCGCTCTGGCCGAGCAGAATTTCATAGAGCGCCTTGAACCAGGCCTTGAGATCCTCGAAGTCGTCGCGTTTGCCGACTTCATAGACTTCCGTCTGGATCGCTTCGGCATCGGCGTCGTCCGGCAGCGCCTTGATGCGCGCGGACAGGTCGGCCAGTGCGTCCTGCTCGGCAGGACTTGCCTTGCGATAGGATTTTTTCGGTCGCACGAAGTCCTGATAATAATTGATCGCGTATTCGACCAGCTTGTCGAGCATCGGTGCCGTTTCCGGATTGGCGTCCGGTCGGTAGCGTGAAATGAAGTGCCACAGCACGGACTTGTCTTCGCTGTGACAGACGCTGGCCAGATTGAGCAGAATATTGAACGACAGGTGTGCGCGTTCCGATGTCGGCTCGCCCATGTGAATGAACCAGGCCGGGTTGTCGATCTGCTTTTCCGGCGCCTGTGTATCATAGGCCTCAAGCATGCGGGTGTATTCGTCGACCTGACGCGGGATCACGTCGAAATACAGACGCTTCGCGGTTTTCGGCTTCTGGAACATGAAATAGGCGAGGCTTTCCGGTGGCGCGTAACGCAGCCATTCATCGACCGTCAGCCCGTTGCCGCGCGATTTTGAAATCTTCTCGCCGTTTTCGTCGAGGAAAAGCTCGTACGAGAAACCGGACGGCGGATTGCCGCCGAGAATGCGGCAGATCTTGCCGGATAAGTTGACGCTGTCGATCAGGTCCTTGCCCGACATTTCATAGTCGACCCCGAGCGCTTTCCAGCGCATCGCCCAGTCGGCTTTCCATTGCAGCTTGCAGTGTCCGCCTTTGACCGACACTTCGGTTTTGCTGCCGTCATCTTCCTGATAGACGATGGTGCCGGCGGCGACGTTGCGCTCGATCACCGGAACCTGCAGCACGACCCCGGTTTTCGGGCAGACCGGCAGGAACGGCGAATAGGTTTTGCGGCGCTCCTCGCCCAATGTCGGCAGGATCACGTTGATGACCGCATCATAGTGCTCAAGCATGTTCAGCAGGGCGTCATCGAAACGTCCGGACTTGTAGGTTTCCGTCGAACTGGCGAACTCGTAGGAAAAGCCGAAGGCGTCGAGAAACGCCTTCAGACGGGCGTTGTTATGCTCGCCGAAGCTCGGATGGGTGCCGAACGGATCGGGGATCGAGGTCAGCGGCTTGCCCAGATGCGGGGCGATGATTTCCTTGTTGGGGACGTTGTCCGGCACTTTGCGCAACCCGTCCATGTCGTCGGAAAAAGCGATCAGCCGGGTCGGAATATCGGAAATCTGCTGAAAGGCATGGCGAACCCAGGAGGTGCGGGCGACCTCGCCGAAAGTGCCGATGTGCGGCAGGCCGGACGGGCCGTAGCCGGTCTCGAACAGCACGTAGCCTTTTTCAGGCGCTTTGCCGCCCAACCGTTTGAGGATCGCGCGGGCTTCGGCAAAGGGCCATGCATTGGATTTTTCGGCGAACGCGCGTAACTCGCTCATGGGTCAGATTCCTCGGGTGTTTCAGGCGTCGGGAAACTAGGACGTGCCAGCGATTTAATCAAGACGAGGGTGCGCTTCAGTGCTTCATCACGACATCGGTGTTGATGACGTTGATCGGGCTGCCGGCGTCGAAAGCGACGATCTGGTCAAAGATATCGGTGAAATGGGTTTCGTATTCGTCTTCGGTGACATAGCCGATGTGCGGCGTACAGATCACGTTCGGCATGTTGAGCAGCGGCAAGGTGGTATCCCTGACAGGCTCTTCCTCGTAGACATCGACCGCAGCGCCGCCCGGGCGGCCGGCCTTGAGGGCGGTGACCAGGGCGCCCGGCTCTATCAGCGGCGCACGGCTGGTATTGACCAGCAGCGAGGTCGGCTTCATCAGCGCCAGATCGGCGGCGGTGATGATGCCGCGGGTCGCCGGATACAGTCTGACGTGCAGCGAAATGACGTCCGATGTGGCAAAGAAGTCGGCGCGGGCGCGATCCAGCGATCCTTCGCCGCCCCATACCTGCACCGACATGTTGAAGGCATTGGCGATTTTCGCAACGGCACTGCCGATCCGGCCATACCCGTAGATGCCCAGCACGCGACCGTTGACGGATCTGCCGATGCCCATCTGCCAGGTGCCGGCCTTCAACGATTGCATCTGCTGCGGGATCATGCGAAGCGCCGAGAGGATCAGTCCCCAGGTCATTTCCACGGTCGCAACCGATGGCGTGTCGGCGTGCTGGTGCGAGCACAGCATAATGCCCAAACGCGTACAGTCGTCGAGATCGATATGCGGATAGACGCTGCGCTGCGAGATCAGCTTCAGCTTGGGCAACCGCTCAAGCAGGGGTTTGCGGATTTTCGTGCGTTCGCGGATCAGCACCAGCGCTTCGGTATCCCGGAGCCGCTCTGCCAGCGCATCCGTATCCTGCACGTGATCGTTCCAGATCGTGACGTCGTGACCGGCCAGTTTGGCAAAGCACGGCAGATGCCGGATGGTGTCGTAGTAATCGTCGAGAATGCTGATTTTCATCATCAAATCCTAGGTGCGCCAGAAGTCCGGATCAAAGACCACCAGAATGGCCAGAACTTCAAGACGTCCAGCAAGCATGGCCATGACTAAAATCCATTTGGCAGCATCTGGCAGCGTCGAGAAATTTCCGGCAGGACCGATGACGTTGCCGATCCCCGGGCCGACGTTGCCGATTGCGGTTATGGTGGCGGAATAGGCGGTGACGATGTCGAGTCCCATCAATGACAAAAGCACGGTAAAGACGGCAATGGTGGCGACGTAAACAGCCAGAAATGAAAGCACCGAATTTGGCACGTCGGCCGGTAGCGGTTTGCCGTTATAGCGCAGCGGAATAACCCGGTTCGGGCTGAACAGGCGCTTGATGTGCGCGCGAACCAGCAGCAGCAAAATCTGATGGCGATAGATCTTGATGGCGCCGGCCGTTGATCCTGAGCAACCGCCGACGAACATCAGAACCAGGAAAACGCCAACCGCACCCGTGCCCCAAGTGGTGTAGTCCTCGGAAGCGAACCCGGTGGTTGTGACGACCGAGACGATGTTGAAAGTGGTCAGGGTCAGTGCCTGGAAAAAATCGATATCGCGTTGCCCGGTCAGCCATAACGCCATCAGCAGACTGACGAGAACCAGAAACAGCATAAATCCTTGCACCTGCTGGTCCTTAAATAACGAGGTCCACTGGCCGTTGATGGTTTTGATATACAGGATAAACGGGATCGAGCCGGCGATCATGAAGATTGTGGCAATCCAGTGCAGGCGCAAGTCCTTGAAAAAGGCGAAGGAGTCGTCGTGCGTCGAAAAGCCGCCGGTCGACAGTGTGGTCATGGCATGGGTGATCGCATCAAATGAATTCATGCCGAAGACCTCAAACAGAACGGCACAGGCGACGGTCAGGCCAACGTAAACCGAAAACACCGCAATCACGGTCCTGAGTGCGTTGAAGACTTTTTCTTCGGACGTGTCGGAGCTTTCTATTTTGAACAACTGCATGCCGCCGATCCGCAACAAAGGCAGAATCAGGATGGCGATGGCAATGATCCCGATGCCACCAAACCATTGCAGAATGGCCCGCCACAAAAGTATCCCCGGCGGCATTGAATCGAGATGAGTCAGCACCGTCGAGCCGGTGGTCGTGATCGCCGACATGGATTCGAACACCGCATCGGAAAAATCGATGCCGACATGCATGAACGGCGGTGCAGACCAAAGGCAAACAACGATCCAGCCCAGCGAAGTGATCAGAAATGACTGCCTGAGACCGATTTCGGGCCGACCCTTGGGGCGGGTTGCATAAATGCTGACCCCGCCGATAAACAGCGCAACGATCGCCGTCAGCAGAAACACTTCCCATTCGGCATTGTGAAAGACAGCATCGATAATGGCCGGCAGACAGAGCATGGCTGCCATCGCGCACGAAATCCAACCGAGAATGTAAACAACGGGCCGAAGATTCAGCATCAAAAAATCCGTGCGTATGAACAGGATACGGTAGTGAACTCCGCTACCTACATGAAATCAAGGGATGCTACCATGGCAAACGGATAATGCACGAAAACGAATATCTGCATTGAACCTAGCGCATATCGGGGTCACCTATATAGCAAGGTTTGCCCCCTTGATCTAGGGTCAGGGGGCGCGCCTAATGGCGGACACTCATTGTGGGGGAAATCGGTATGATCAAGCGTTTCGAAAGCGGCGAGATTCTGAGCGAAGCAACCATCTACAACGGTATTGCGTACATATGCGGCCAGACGGGCAGCGATCTGAGTGCCGATATCAAAGGGCAGACTGTCGAGGCATTGGCCGAAATCGACACCATGCTGGCGCGCTGCGGTACGGATAAATCAAAACTGCTGATGGTGACCATTTATCTTTCCGATATGACCCTTAAACCGGCCATGAACGAAGTCTGGAAAGCCTGGCTGGGTGATTTGCCGCGACCGGCGCGTGCCTGTGTCGGCGCGCCGCTGGCGTCGGACGACACGCTGGTCGAGATCGTCGTCAACGCCGCCGTATAGCGTCACAGGACGTGGATACGCCAACCGCTGGCTTGCCTAAAATGCAGAGTACGCTCAGGGGTATCCTGTTCATGCTCGCATCGACTTTGCTGGCGGCGGTGATGAACTCGGCGGCGCGTCATGTGACCGAGACCGTGCACCCGTTCGAACTGGTCTTTTTCCGTAACCTGTTCGCCTTTGCCTTTGTTCTGCCGATGCTGTGGCGGGTCGGCCTTGGCGCGCTGAGAACCAGCCGGCCCTGGATGCACGTCGGCCGGGCCAGCCTGAATGTCGTCAACATGATGCTCTGGTTCATGGCGATCAGCATGGCGCCACTGGCGGAAGTGGTGTCGCTCGGTTTCACGGCGCCGATCTTTGCAACAATTCTCAGCGTCCTGATCGTCAAGGAAGTGGTCGGTGTCCGGCGCTGGTCGGCGATCATCATCGGCTTCGGCGGGGCGCTGATCGTTCTGCAGCCGGGGTTCGACACGGTGCAGTGGGGACACGGTCTGGTGCTGGCCGCGGCAATCCTCTGGGCCGGTATCCTGCTGATCATCAAATCCCTGAGCCGGACCGAATCCTCGATCACCATCGTTGCTTTGATGTCGCTTTTGATGACCCCGATGTCGCTGATCCCGGCACTGTTTGTCTGGGCCTGGCCAAGCGGCAGCGAACTGGCCTGGATGGCGTTGATCGGTATCTGTGGCGGAGCCGCGCAGTATCTGCTGGCGCAGTCATTCCACGAAGCCGACATCAGTGTCGTGATGCCGTTCGATTTCGCCAAGCTGGTATGGATTGCGGTGATTGCGTATATCGCGTTCGCCGAGGTGCCGACGCTGACGACCCTGCTGGGCGGCTCGATCATTTTTGCCAGCGGGCTGTATATCGCCCGGCGCGAACAACTGCGTAAGCGCACCGAACAGCCGTAAAGCCTCAGTACATCCGCCCGCCGTTGGGAACTTCCAGCGTCGGCTTCAGAAGCACCACCTCGCCATCGGCATCGGGCACGCCCAGCACCAGCACTTCAGACATGAATTTGCCGATCTGCTTGGCCGGGAAATTGACGACGCCCAGCACTTGGCGGCCGGGCAGGGTTTCAGGGATGTAGTGCCGGGTGATCTGCGCCGAGGTTTTGCGCTCGCCGATCTCGGGACCGAAGTCGACCCACAGTTTGATCGCCGGCTTGCGGGCTTCCGGATACGGTTCGGCGCGGACGATGGTGCCGACGCGGATGTCGACTTTGTGAAATTCTTCAAACGTGAGGCTCATAAGCATCTCCTTTGCCAGGGGGCCTGAGAAAATGCCCGAGCAATGGACAAAAAGAAAGGGCCGCCCGGTTGCCCGGTGCGGCCCAATCCATCACATGTGTCTCATCACTTCAGGAAAGTGAGATTATTTCTTTTTGGCAGCCTTGAGAACGGTCTTTTTGACTTCTTCAAGAGCTTCGACGACGCGGGCGTTCAGCGCATCGCTGGCTTCGGCGTTCGACTTCGTCAGCAGTTCTGCCAATTCGCGGGTGTTGTCCACGGATTTGACGAACGAGCCTTTCAGAAGGTCGGCCTGAACAGCGGCAATGGCCTGCGGGTTTTCGACCTTGGAGAAGCTTTCGATCATTTTCGAAACTTCTTCAAGGGTCTGCTGCAGCATTTCCGACTGACGCTTGGCGAAAGCCTGTGCGCCTTCAGCGGCAACGTGGTTGGCAGCCGTGAATGCATCGAAGTTCTTCTTTTGAAGTTCAAGGATGGCATCAAAGTCGAATTTCGGCATTTCAAAGCCCTTCGAGGCTTTGGAGAATTCTTCAGCCATTTTCTTCGGGTCGAATTCGGTCATGATCTTCGTGTATTCAGCAAAGAAAGGGTTGGCTTTTTCGGCCATTTTCATGAAATCAGCGTACATTACAGTTCTCCATTCATTTGAGGATGCGGCGCACCCCGTTAAATTTGCTGTCGCGCTCGATGTGCAATCACTGTGATTGCATATTGCGCTGCAACATAACCACAATATGCGGCAGCCAGCCTCAGATGTCAATGGGTTTTTGTGCACTGCACAATAAATTTTTTCGCATGTGCAATAGAAATCGAAAAGGACGGATTTAAGCCGTTTCCGGGGTATCGGCAGGGGCCGGCCGGTGCCGGGTGGAAAATTTTTCTGCCTGGGAAAGACCCTTGTCGAGCGCCTTCATGGTCGCGGCCAGCCCGGGATCGTCATCATTCAGCCAGACACGAAAAGCACTCAGCTGAATGACCCCGAGGGCCTTGGCCCTGAGCGCGCCCGTGCAGCCTTCAGCTGAAACGTCCGCTGCCTGCAGGCTGAGCGCCATTGATTTCCAGAACCGCCCGGCCAGACAGGCGGCGGCAAGCGGATCGCGGCCGAGGGCCCGGGCAATTGACGCCATTGCGGCACGGTGATCGGCCAGGGCATCAAAGCGGCGCATCAGGATATCGAACAGCTTGTCCTTTGTCGTGCCGTCCAGCGGATCGTCGGCGAGGCTGCCGAATACGGCGCTGTCGATACGGGTCATCAGTGCCCGCAGGATATGCATGCGGGACGGCAGGGACATCAGCGCGGTGCCGATGGGAACCTCTGCCTGCTGCGCGATACGGCTAATGGAGATCTGCTGCCAGGGCATCCCTGAAGCCAGTTCCAGGGCGGCATCGATCAAACGGTCCTGATCGGAGCGTTTATCCGTCTTTCCTGATTTGCCTTTGTTCTTCGCCGCAGCCATTTCATCCCTCCGCAGACCCTCGCGCGGATTGTCTCCGGGCACGGGTATCGGTTCCAAGGGTACACTAACAGTGTAGAAATGGGGACGTTCTTTTTAACCTGCAAGTTCTCTCGAACGCCGCGTCGCCTGGGCAATGGCTTCGGTCATCAGCGGCTGCAGGGCATCGTCGGCCATCAGGATCTTCAGCGCTTCGGCGGTGGTGCCGCCGGGGCTGGTGACGTTCTGGCGCAGTGTCGCCGCTTCTTCGCTGGCCTGATGCAGCAATTCGCCGGCACCGGCGACGGTGACGCGGGCCAGCCGCATCGCCAGATCATCGGGCAGACCGGCGGCAATGCCGGCCTTGGCCATGACTTCAACCAGCAAAAACACATAAGCCGGCCCGCCGCCTGAAAGGGCGGTGACGGCATCGATCATGGTCTCGTCCTCGACCCAGTCGACCGCGCCGACCGAGCGCAGCAGGGTATCCGCCCATGCGCGCTGCGGACCGGTGACATGCGGATTGGGGCAACCGACCGTGATTCCGCGCCCGACCGCGGCGGGGGTGTTGGGCATGGCCCGGACAATCGCCGCTCCGGCACCAAGAATGGCTTCGAAATAGCCGATGGTTTTACCCGCAGCAATCGACAGGAACAGACAATCGGGACCTTTGAAGCGCACATAGGCGGGCAGCGCCGCGTCCATCATCTGCGGCTTGACGGCAAGAACGATGGTTTTGGGCTGCACATCTTTGGGAATTTCGGCGGCGTCGGCGACGCAGCGGACGCCAAGCGATTGCGCAAGCTGATTGCGGGTCTGCTCGAACGGCTCGATAACCAGAACGTCAGCGGCGTTAAGGCTGCCCTTGAGCCAGCCTGCCAGCATGGCAGCGCCCATTTTGCCGCCGCCGACCAAAAGTAATTTTACCGACATCGCTCAGGCTTCGCCCACTGTCTCGATCATGGCCGCAGCGATGGCTTCGGTTGCCGATTTGCCGCCCCAGATCACATACTGGAAGGCCGGATAGAATTTTTCGCACTCGATCAGTGCGGTTTCCACCAGATCTTCCATCTGCTCGAGGGTCGGTTCCATCTGCCCGCGCATCGGCAGGGCATGGCGGTACATCGGCAGGCCTTCGTCAGCCCACATGCCGAAATGACCCATCCACAGGCGTTCGTTAACCTCGGCCAGCAATTCGTAAACCGGCTGGCGACGATCACTGGGAACGCGCATATCAAAGGCACAGGTGAAGTGCATGGCACCCATGTCATCGTTCCAGGCGAAGTACATGCTGAAGTCGCACCAGGTGCCTGGCACCTGAACGGCCATTTCTTCATCGTTGCGACGATCGAAGGTCCAGTCGTTGAATTCGACGATCTTCTCAACAACATCCAAAGGATTGGCGAGGGGGGTATCGCGAGAAATCTCTGTGGTACTACGCATGGAGCGCTCCTCTCATGCCCGGCCGGCGTTGTATACGGACCGAAGAGCAAAAGCACTATACCTAGCGGTGATCACTAGATATCGTTAATGCCATCCGATCACCTACAAGATTTACCCTGCACTAAGTCGGAATCGGGCGCAAGAGGAATTGACGGTTCCCACGCAAAGTATTGTGGATAATCCCGGTTGGCGCACTGTCTGTTGTACAAATAAGAGGATCGGTCGCCCTGACACGGGCGCGGCTTGTGAAAGCCCGGATTACTTCTTGGGATTGGGCGCGGTTTTCGCTTTGCTGGCTGATTTGGGTTTCGCCTGGGCTTTGGCTGGCGCTGACCTGGCGGGCTTTGCTGACTTTGAGGCCTGGGCGAGAGCCGCTTCCAGCTTGGCGATCCGGGCTTCGAGCTTGTCGTTTTCCGTCCGGGCCTTGCCGGCCATCGCCTTGACGACGTCGAATTCTTCGCGGCTGACCAGATTGGCGTCACACATGAAACGCTCAAGTCTTTGCCGGACCATGGCGTCGATTTCGTCCTTCATGCCCATAACGGTCGAGACCGCGCCATTGGCGACGCGGGCCAGATCATCAAAAAGTTTGTTTTGTGTCTGCATGGAAGGCTCCTTGTTCTCAAGGGAATATGGGCTTTTATGCTGGAGTTCGCAAGCCGGTGACGCTTGCCCGGTCGGCAATTGGCGGCCTATAAGAAGCGATTGGTTTCGTTGTCGATACAAGATGATCAGGGAAACGACATGTACGTGATTACCGGCGGCGCCGGGTTTATCGGTTCTAACGTTGCAGCCATTCTTGAAGCGAATGGCGTCGGTCCGCTGGTGATCGTTGATCGCATGCGCGAAGCGGACAAGTGGTGTAATATCGCCAAGCGCGCCCTGCATGACATTGTTGATCCCGACAACGTGCACGCCTTCCTCGCCGAGAATACCCATGCGGTGAAAGCGGTGGTGCACATGGGGGCGATTTCGGCGACCACCGAACGCAATGTGGATCTGATCGTCGAGACCAATTTTCGTCTGTCGCGCGATCTCTGGGTCTGGTGCGCTGAAAACGACATACCTTATATCTATGCATCTTCGGCGGCGACCTATGGCGACGGAACGCAAGGCTTCGACGACGACATGACCGCCGGCGGCCTGGCCAAGCTCCGCCCGCTCAATCCCTATGGCTGGTCAAAGCTGCTGTTTGACCGCTGGGTGTTTGCACAACTGGCGTCGAATGCGCCGCGTCCCAGTCAGTGGGCCGGGCTCAGGTTCTTCAATGTCTACGGTGCCAATGAATATCACAAAGGTCGGATGCAGAGCGTCGTCTCGCAGATCCAGCCGCTGGCAGCGGCGGGTGAAAAGTGCCGGCTGTTCAAGTCGCACAACCCGGATTATCAGGACGGCGGTCAGCTGCGCGATTTCGTCTCGGTCGATGATTGTGTCGATGTGATTGCCTGGCTGCTGAAGACCCCGTCGGTGTCGGGGCTGTTCAATCTCGGCACCGGCAAGGCGCGCAGTTTCGCCGATCTGGCGGCCGCCGTTTATGCCGCCATGGGCCGGGATTTTGCCGTCGAGTATGTGCCGACGCCGGAAGACATCCGCGACAAGTATCAGTATTTCACGGAAGCCAACATGAGCAAACTGCGGGCCGCAGGCTATAACAAGGCCTTTACCTCGCTCGAAGACGGCGTTGCCCGTTATGTCAGGGATTTCCTCGCCGCCGCCGACCCGTATCGCTGAGCCGGCATGTTCTTCGCCATTCCGTTCCCCAACATCGACCCGGTCATTTTCCAGATCGGGGTGTTTGCCATTCGCTGGTATTCGCTGGCCTATATCGCCGGACTGGTGCTCGGCTGGCTGTACATGAAAAAGCTCGCCGCCCGCCATCCTGCTGTCTGTGACGGACTGGCCGCCGACGATTTTCTGACCTGGGCTACCGCCGGTGTGGTGCTTGGCGGCAGGCTCGGCATGGTGCTGTTCTACCAGTTCGATTATTACATGGCGCATCCGGCCAAGATCATTGCCGTCTGGGAAGGCGGCATGTCGTTTCACGGCGGCTTCCTGGGCGTTGTCATTGTGGCGATCATTTTCACTCGCAAGCGCGGCATCAACCCGTTGCGCTTTGGCGATCTGCTGGGGTGCGTGTCGCCGATCGGGCTGTTCTTCGGACGCATCGCCAATTTCATCAACGGCGAATTGTGGGGCCGCACGGCGGATCTGCCGTGGGCCATCGTCTTTCCGACCGGCGGACCACTGCCGCGCCATCCGAGCCAGATCTACGAGGCGCTGATGGAAGGGGTGATTTTGTTCACCCTGCTTTTCGTGCTGTCGCGCAGTGAAGCGATCCGTCGCCGCCCCGGCATGCTGATGGGAGCCTTCATTGCCGGATACGGTGTGGCGCGCAGCATCGGCGAGCTGTTTCGCGAGCCGGATAACTATATCGGCTTCCTCGCCTTCGGCACCACCTGGGGTCAGTGGCTGTCGTTGCCGATGATCGCCATCGGTCTATTCTTTATCGTCCGGGCCAGCCGTCGGCCTCCGGTCTGAACCCTGATCGAGTATATTTAATACTCGTCATCCCGCACCGGCGGGAATGGCAAAGTGGAAGTGCCTTTGATGGTTGATAAAACAGCCTTCTCGGAAAAGCTGAGAAAACGGATTGAGGCCGAAGGCCCGCTGTCGGTCGAACAGTGGATGGACGCCTGCCTCGCCGATCCCGACGGTGGCTATTACATGACCCGCGATCCGTTCGGGCGGCACGGGGATTTCATCACCGCACCGGAAATCTCGCAGATGTTCGGAGAGTTGCTGGGTCTGTGGACCGCCGTGATGTGGCAGAGCATGGGCGCACCGGAGCGGGTCCGGCTGGTAGAGCTTGGACCGGGCCGCGGCACCTTGATGGCCGATGCGTTGCGCGCCGCCAACAGTCTGCCGGGCTTCATCGATGCCGTATCGGTGCACATGGTGGAAACCAGTCCGGTGCTGACAGCCCGCCAGCAGGATAAACTGTCGGGCGCGCCATGCCCGGTCACCTGGCATGAAACGTTCGAGGCGGTGCCGGGTGGTCCGGTGATCGTGCTGGCCAATGAATTTCTCGATGCCCTGCCGGTGCGGCAATGGGTGCTGCATGACGGGCAGTGGCTGGAGCGGATGGTCGGGCACAATGGCGAGGCGTTTGTCTTTGAAACCGGCGCCCCGGTCGATCCGGCGGCAGTCCCTGAGTTCCTGGGCACGGCTGACGAGGGAGCGATTTTCGAAACCTCGCCGGCTGTCGGCAGTTTCGTTGAGTCGCTGGCCCGGCGGCTGACCGTTGAGGTCGGCGCGGCCCTGCTGATCGATTACGGTCACACCAGGCGAGATGTCGGCGAAACCCTGCAGGCCCTCAAGGGGCACCAGTTCGCCGACCCGTTGCTCAGCCCCGGCGAACAGGACCTGACGGCGCATGTGGATTTTGCCTTTGTCGTCGAAGCCGCCCGGACAAGCGGTGCCCGCGCCTGGGGGCCGGTGCCGCAAGGGGCCTTGCTGGAACGGCTGGGGATTGCCGCCCGTGCCACGCGACTGTTGCTGAATGCCGACAAGCAGCAGGCGGAAGACATCGCCAAGGCACGTCATCGACTGGTCGATGACGGTACCATGGGACGGCTATTCAAGGCTGTCGCATTGACGCATCCGGAACTGGCACCGCCGCCCGGTTTCGAGGGCTTCGCGCCTTAGTTTGTTTTGCAGGTCTTGATGCCGAACGGCAAATACGCCGGGCACCAGCGGATGATGCCGGTCGCCAGCGGCACAATGCCGACCCAGCCCCATACCGCATACTGGTGATTACTGAACAGCGCAAAGGCAATCAGTGCCAGCCCGACGACAATTCGCAATATCCTGTCAATTCCGCCAACATTCGAAGTCATGATGTTCTCCTGCATATTCATGAATTATAAAATGTATAGCGCTGCGCTGCCCATGCATCGTTGATACAGATCAATCGCCGACGATTTAATTTGCGAATTCGAAGCGATCAGCCAACTTATCTAGAGCTTCCTGTGCGCAAGCCGCATCAATATCACCGCCCGGTGCGCCACTGACGCCGACAGCCCCGATCCGTACGCCACCGGCGTTGATGGTCAGACCGCCTTCCATCATCTTGACGTCGCTGAGAAGATTGAGATTGGCCGCAAGTGCCGGCCGGGTGGCGACCAGATCGGCGGTTGAGGTCCCGGCCATGATGGCACCGCGGGCCTTGCCACCGGCAATGGTAATGGTCTGCTCGGCCGCGAACTGGCTACGCAGTGCGGCAATCATCTGGCCGCTGCGGTCGACCACGACGGCGCTGACCGAGAAGCCTTTTTCATCGCATGCTTGAACGGTTTTGTCGGCGATATCGCGAGCCAGTTCCGTGCCGATGGTTTTGACATTCAGAACATCTGCCGCCTGAGCCGTTGTGCCGGCGACTGAAATAGCTGCCATGGCGGCAAACGCCAGTCCGTGGACTTTGAGTAATTTTGAGTTGAACATTTTCCGCTCTCCCATGATGTGGCGGCTTGAAAATGGCATACCGAAACCAATCTCGCCGCTACACAGTTTATAATTGATGGATATAACATATTCCTTGTGACGAATATGTAAAGAGTTGTACCGGTTGGTCTTTCAAGGTCGACTGGATTGATTGATAATCGCGCCATGATCAAAGCGCAAAACCTGTCACATGACCCGGCTTTCCGGCATATGTTTTTTACCCGCGAGGGCGGGGTCAGCGATGGCATTTATGCCTCGCTGAACTGCGGGCCGGGGTCCAGCGATCAGCGCTCGGCGGTCGTCGATAACCGGGCCCGGGCGATGGCGGCACTGGATCAGGAGCCAACCCGTCTGGTGACGGTGCATCAGGTTCATTCCCCGGATGCGGTCCGTGTTCATGAGGTGTGGGAAATCGGGCAGGCCCCGAAAGCCGACGGCATGGTCACGACGCAGCCCGGGATCGTTCTCGGCATTCTGACGGCGGATTGTGCACCGGTTCTGTTTGCCGATGCTGAAGCCGGTGTGATCGGTGCCGCGCACGCCGGCTGGAAAGGCGCGCTTGGCGGCGTCATCGATGCCACCGTTGATCAGATGGTCGATGCCGGCGCCCGGAAAGACAGAATCTGTGCGGCGGTCGGCCCGTGTATTCAGCAAGCCTCATACGAAGTCGGATTTGATTTCCGGACCTCGTTTCTCGAAGCCGGTTTGGGAAACGAGCGGTTCTTCAGGAACGGCACCGGACCCGACAAGTACCAGTTCGACCTGTCCGGTTATGTTCGCCACCGGCTGGATCAATGCGGGGTCGGCTCGATTGAAGTCCTCGGGCATGACACCTACGCCGATGAAGATCGGTTTTTCAGCTACCGCCGCGCAACCCATCGCAAAGAACCCGACTACGGCCGCGAACTGTCGGCTATCGTTCTCAAGGAATAATCATGGCCATCCATTTTGCCGTTTCCGAGCTTGCCTTGCGCCGCAATCGTGCCTGTCTGGCCATGGCCGAGGCCGGTCTGGACGGCATGCTTCTGTTCCGTCAGGAAAGCACTTATTATCTGAGCGGCTATGACACTTTCGGCTATGTGTTTTTCCAGTGCCTGTATCTCGGTGCCGATGGCTCCATGACCCTGCTGACCCGTGCCCCCGATCTCAGACAGGCACAGAACACTTCGGTGATCACGGATATCCGGATCTGGGTCGATGCTCCGAATGCCAATCCGGCAGTTCAACTCAAGGAAATTCTGGCCGAGCACGGCTGTCAGGGAAAACGTCTGGGCGTCGAATACGATGCCTACGGACTGACCGCCGCCAACGGCAAACGCCTTGAAGCGGCGCTTGAAGGGTTTTGTTCGCTGGTCGATGCATCGGGGCTGGTAAGCCGGCTCAGGGTCGTCAAAAGTGCGGCTGAAATTGCCTTTGTAAAACGCGCTGCGGCACTGGCTGACGATGCCCTCGATGCGGCGCTGGTGACGTCTCAGCCGGGTGTTTTGGAAGGCGACATCCTGGCCGAGATGCAGGGCGCAGTGTTCCGGGGTGGCGGTGATTATCCGGGCAATCCATATATCATCGGTTCCGGTGATGACGCGCTTCTGTGCCGTTATAAAACCGGACGACGTACGCTCGAGAGCAATGATCAGCTGAATCTGGAATGGGCCGGCACCTATCGGCATTACCATGCGGCGATGTTCCGAACCATGGTCTTCGGTGAGATGCCGGATCAGCAAAAGCGCATGTATGACGCTGCCTATGAAGCCCTGCTTGCCGTCGAAGCGGCACTCAGGCCTGGTAACATCGTCGGCGATGCTTTTCGCGCCCATGCCGAGGTGATTGATAAGGCGGGCATGCAGCAGCATCGTCTGAATGCCTGCGGCTACAGTCTGGGCACGACATTTCCGCCCAACTGGATGGACTGGCCGATGCTGTATGCCGACAATCCGGTCGAGATCGAACCGGGTATGGTCTATTTCTGTCACATGATCATTTTCGACAGCACGGCCAGACTGGCCATGTGTCTGGGCGAGACGATACTGACCACCGAGGGTGCCGCCGAACGTCTGTCCCGGTCGTCGCTGGACTTGATACACAGGCCTTGAAAGTGCTCAGGGCTCATTCCAGGAACCTTAACAGGGGCCAAAATCCATGCCGCACATGATGATATTCCTGTGCCTGCTGATGCTGGGTTTCCTCGCGACCTGCGCCATCGGAATCGGGACTTCATGAAAAGACCGTTCGCGCTCGTCTTGCTGGTGCTGATCGGCCTCAGTGCCTGTGGTCCGCTACCCAGACCGTTTGGACGCGATGATGAAGCGGCCGGCAAGACGCTCGGGGCGAACATCTACTTTGAAGGGGTGGAATTGAAGCCGCTGACCGGCACAACCCCGCCGATGACGGCGCAGATCGCCGAACAGATCATCAAGCGGCTGGAAAAAGACTACGAGATACCGGCATCGCTGGGTGGTCTCGACCGCAGCCGGTTTGTGCTGAGCGGTCATGTCAGTGATAACGAGGGGCTCAAGGATGCCCGCTCGCTGATCAGTATAGAATGGCAACTGGCGGTCCGGGATGGCGGCGTCGTTTCTGCGTTCACCCAGGACGTGAAAACCAGCCGTGTCGAGTGGGACTATGGTTCGGCACCGCTAGTTTCCCAGATTGGTGCCGATATCTCGGAACGGGTCGCCAAGCTGGTCCTTGGGGATCGCTTTGGCGTGACGGGTCAGGACCGGATGCTGGACCGCAGCGGCCTTTATATCGAAGGGGTCAGCGGCGCGCCTGGAGACGGCAATGCCGCATTGAGCCGGTCCATGGCCGTGGCGCTGGGCGGCGGCGGTATACGGATCAATGCTGATCCGGAAAAAGCCCTGTTCAAGCTGGCCGGGACCGTCGATATGGGAGCACCCGAAAATGGGGCGCAATCGGTACACATCCTTTGGCTGGTCAAGGATATTGCCGGGCAGACGCTCGGCAAGGCCGAACAGTCGAATGCGGTAGAGGCCGGCAGCCTCGACGGACGCTGGGGGCAGACCGCTGCCTTTGTTGCGGCGGCGGCCATGCCGGGGATCATTTCAGTGCTCGAAAGCCACGATCCGAACAAGTTCAGAGTGCCGGATCTGGGCAACGGCATCAGCCGCGAATTGCAGCAATCCACACCATCAACCTACCCGCCATTGCCGCAAGTGCCGGGTCGCGCCGTGCCGCCGCCCGGCTAAGGGATCTGTCCGGCAACTGTTTTTACTGAAAACAGACGCCGGGACTGGTAGATTCTCGGTGTGGCGACATGGGTCTCGATACATGGCAGTTTGCGGCGGTCGGGCGGTTCTGTCCGACGCGTCTGCTTTGGCATGTATGCCTTGCTGAGCCTCGGTTTGCTGCTGTCGGGGTGTGCCGCAACGTCACCGGGCGGTAGTCGTCAGACGACGATGCCGGGCAGCGAATCGATGGGCAAAGGCGGGGAGATGGCCGGCGTTATCTTCGTTGTCCCCCTTGAAGGGGCTCCGATACGAACCGGACTGGTACTTGCCGATGCGATTGCCGCAGAAATTCGCGACCGCAATCATCCGGCGCTTCTGGCGTATGAACCCAATCAGGCAGGGGCCTCGGTGATCGGCAAGGTGATGACGGCCGATACCCGGGGCAATGTCGTCTGGCTTGGCATTGAATGGGCGATTCGTGCCCCATATGGCACCCATGTTGCGACCTATGAGCAGCATGTGGTGATCGATTCCGGGATGTGGATGCGGGCCGCGCCCGAAGCCATCAACCTGCTGATTGAAGATGCCGCACCAAAACTGGCTGAAATGGTCGATGCCCAGGTCGGGCCGCCGACCCTGTCGGCCATGCACAGGCAGGATGACACGCCGCCACCGGCGCCGGTGGTGCTGAAGCAGCCGAATATGGCGCCTTCAGCCGCGCCGCAACAGCTGGCTCAAGCGCCAACGGCACCCGCCATGGCCCAGGCTCCGGCCCAGACTCAGGCGCCGATCATGCAGTCGCTGGCACGAATTTCCGAAAGTACCCATGGTCAGGTGACGCATCCGGACGGCAGCGTCGCCATGCCGGAGCCCGAAATGGCTGCCACAACGCCGGTTTCGGCCCCGTCTTCCGCCTCTCCATCGGCCCCCGCAGCGGCCCCACCAATGGCCGAACCGACCGGTCTGCCGTCATTGTTGCAGACAAAGCCGGCGCCTGTTTCAGCGACGGCATCGCCTCGGGCGCTGACGCCGGGTGCGGCGGCCTCCGCCGCCAAGGCAGCCGAAACGGCGCAGGCCAAGCAAGCCGAAGACTCGACAAGCTTCCTTGAAAAAATTCTGCCGGGCATGGATGCCAAGACGCGGCTGCCCGATGATGCCCGTCCGGCAGGCCCGGGCAGTGCCGCCTTTGCCAAGGTCCGCTGGGGCCAGCCGTCGTTCCTGATCAAACCCGTGAAGGGGGCTTCGGGCAATGGTAACGAGGCCCTGACGGCGGCCCTGAAATCGGCCCTCAGGGACCGCGACCTGACGATTTCCGATGATCCCAGGCAGGCCGGGTTCATCATCGAAGGGCTCGTCGATACCGGCGATCCGGTAAACGGTCGGCAATTCGTGCGTATTACCTGGCGGGTCACTGCTGTGACCGGTGAAGAAGTCGGCAAAGCGGTGCAGGAAAACACAATTGTCGCCGGCAGCCTCAACGGCGAATGGGGGCATGTCGCCGAGGTGGTCTCAAATGCCGCGGTCAAAGGCATAAAGGACCTGTTCGGAGAGGCTGACGAGCGCCTGACCAGCCGTGAACCGCTGCCCGAATTCCCCAAGGTTCAACTGCCGAAAGTGCCGGGCCGGGCACCACCGCCACCGGCATCCTATTGAACCGCTCTTTTCAGCCATTTGGCCGTTTGTAACACTTCGGTCATCAAAGCGTTTACAGGGCGCGATCAGGTTGATATGTTCCGCGCGCTTTTCCGGGGCTCAGGTGAAACATATGAAAATCATTGCTTGTAACAGCAATCGACCGCTTGCAGAGGCCATTTCGGCCTATGTAAACCTGCCGTTGACCAAAGCCAGCGTGCGCCGGTTCTCGGACATGGAAGTGTTCGTCGAGATCGAAGAGAACATGCGGGGCGAGGATGTCTTCGTCGTGCAATCGACGTCGTATCCGGCGAACGACAATCTTATGGAGCTGCTGGTCACGCTGGATGCCCTGCGCCGCGCTTCAGCGCGCCGGATTACCGCCGTTATCCCGTATTTCGGTTATGCCCGTCAGGATCGCAAATCCGGGCCAAGAACCCCGATCTCGGCCAAGCTCGTAGCCAATCTGATTACCGAAGCCGGTGCCGACCGGGTCCTTACGATGGATCTGCACGCCGGACAGATTCAGGGCTTCTTCGATATTCCGACCGATAACCTCTTTGCCGAGCCTGTGCTCAGCGAACATATTCTCAGCGAATCCAACGGCAATACCGACAAACTGGTGATCGTTTCGCCGGACGTCGGTGGTGTGGTCCGGGCCCGCAGCCTGGCAAAACGCCTGAATGCCGATCTGGCGATCATCGACAAACGCCGTGAGCGCGCCGGTGTATCGGAAGTCATGAACATCATCGGTGACGCCGAAGGCCGCGATTGTATCCTGGTCGATGATATCGTCGACAGTGCCGGCACACTCTGCAATGCAGCGGTGGCGCTGATGGAACAGGGTGCGGGATCGGTCTCGGCGATTGTCACGCATGGCGTGCTGTCCGGCGGTGCCGTGGCGCGTGTCAGCTCTTCACCGCTGAAGAAACTGCTGATTACCGACAGCATCCAGGCAACCGAAGCCGTTCGCGTTGCCCAGAATATTCGTCAATTGACGGTCGCGCCGCTGATCGGCGAGGCCATTAAACGGATCTCTCAGGAAAGCTCGGTTTCGTCGCTTTTCGATTGATCTACAGTATTCCGGCCCAATGGTTGGGCCGGTAACGTAGACGGACACCCCTGGAGGCCGTCTACCATTTGAGCAAGGAGACTTACAATGGCTCAAGCCCATCCACTGAAAGCGGAACTCCGCGAACGTGCCGGCAAGGGGGCCGCTCGTGCTGTCCGCCGTGCCGGTCGTGTACCTGGCGTTATTTATGGCAACAAACTGGAACCGGTCCTGATTTCCCTTGATCCGGTCGAACTGCACAAAGAATACCACAAGCCGGGATTCTTTGCCCACGTCTACGAAGTTGCTGTTGGTGGTGAAACCTACAAGGTGCTTGCACGTGATCTGCAAACGCACCCGGTCAAGGATCACCCGATCCATGTCGACTTCATGCGCTTTAGCGCCAAGACGCGTCTTGCAGTCGAAGTTGTTGTTGAATTCATCAATGAAGAAAAGAGCCCCGGTTTGCGTGAGGGCGGCGTACTCAACGTGGTGCGTCACGAGGTCGAACTCATCTGTTCGCCGGATAACATTCCGGAAAGCCTTATCGCCGATCTGAGCGGACTCGACATTGGTGATTCCATTCACATCAGTGCAATCAAGCTGCCAGCAGGCGTTGAGCCGACGATCACCGATCGCGACTTCACGATTGCCACGATAGCTGCACCGACCGTGTTCACGGAATCTGCAGACGACGATGAAGCAGCTGAAACCGAAGACGACGACGATAAAGACGGCAAAGAAGAGAAGTCCGAAGATTAATCCGGGGGAATATTCCCTGGACGGAGGTCTCTCATGTTTCTCTTAGTCGGGCTTGGCAATCCTGGTCAGGCCTATGCCGACAACCGGCATAATATCGGCTTCATGGCGGTGGACGATATCGTCCGCCGCCATGGCTTTTCTCCATGGCGCTCGAAATTCCACGGCGAAATTGCCGAAGGGCAGGTTGGTGCGCATAAAGTACTGGCCCTGAAGCCGATGACGTATATGAACGAATCCGGTCGCGCCGTGCTCGCCTGTGCGTCGTTTTACAAGATACTGCCCGCCGATATCGTTGTGTTTCACGACGAGATTGATCTGGCGCCCGGCAAGCTCAGGGTCAAGCGGGGTGGTGGTCATGCCGGTCACAACGGCTTGCGCTCGATCCATGCCTCTATCGGTGCCGACTATGTGCGGGTTCGTATGGGGGTCGGCCACCCCGGCGAGAAGGACGAAGTGAAAAACCATGTCCTCAAGGATTTTGCCAAAGCCGACGACGTCTGGCTCGATCCGATGCTGGACGGCTGTGCGGACTATCTGAATTTTGTGCTCGAAGGTGAAGATTCATCATTCATGAGCCGGGTTGCTCATCGTATCAGCCCGAACCGACCAAATGCACCACGCCCTGAAACGGGCACTGACGAAGAGGCTTAAAATGGGTTTTAATTGCGGTATTGTTGGTCTTCCGAACGTTGGGAAATCGACCCTGTTCAATGCGTTGACCCAGACCGCGCAGGCGGAAGCGGCAAATTTCCCGTTCTGCACCATCGAGCCCAACACCGGGCGTGTCTCGGTGCCCGATCCGCGGCTTGAAGCGATCACCAAAATTTCGCATCCGGAAAAGACCGTGCCGACCAGCCTTGAGTTCGTCGATATCGCCGGTCTTGTGCGCGGCGCATCGAAAGGCGAAGGTCTCGGCAACAAGTTTCTCGCCAACATCCGCGAAGTCGATGCGATCTGCCATGTGCTGCGCTGCTTCGAAGATGAAAACATCACCCACGTCGAAAACAGAATTGACCCGATCGCCGATGCCGAGACCGTAGAGACGGAACTGATGCTGGCCGACATGGAAAGCCTGGAAAAGCGGGAAATTCCGCTGACCAAGCGCATCCGCGGCGGCGACAAGGAAGCGGCCAAGGAACTGAAGCTTTGCGAACGGGCGCTGGAATTGCTGCGTGCGGGCAAGCCGGCGCGCATGCTCGAGGTTGCCGACGACGAAAAGAAGGCATTTCGCATGCTGCAGCTTCTGACCGGCAAGCCGGTGCTTTATATCTGCAACGTCGAGGAAGAGGCGGCGCATGACGGCAACGCCCAGTCGGCCCGTGTATTCGCCAAGGCGGCCGCCGAAGGTGCCGAAGCGGTCGTGATCTCGGCAAAGATCGAAGAAGAGATTGCGCAGTTGAGCTCGGCCGAGGAGAAGGTCGAGTTTCTTGAAACGCTGGGTCTTGAAGAAACCGGTTTGACGCGGGTCATTCAGGCCGGTTACCGGCTTTTGGAACTGATTACGTTCTTCACGCAAGGGCCCAAGGAAGTCCGCGCGTGGACCATCCCAAAAGGATCCAAGGCACCGGAAGCGGCCGGTGCCATTCACAGCGATTTCCAGCGTGGTTTTATTCGTGCCGAAACCATTGCCTATGATGATTTCATTACCCTGGGCGGCGAGCAGGCCTGCAAGGATGCCGGCAAGGTTCGTCAGGAAGGCAAGGAATACGTGACCAAGGACGGCGATCTGATGCTGTTCAAGTTCAACGTCTAGTCATTGAAAACCGGCGGGCGGCTTCGCCGCGTTATGATATACAGCGCTGCCGGCAGCATGATCGCTCCCATCAGGGTCGGCAGATGCCAGTCTTCGGCAATCCAGATTGCAACATAGACAAAACTCAACGTCATGACGATGACGGCGATGACTTTGCCGCGGATCGGAATGACCCCGTGCATGTGCCAGTTGCGCACCGGTGGCCCGAACGTCGGATGCGCCCATAACCAGCGCTGAAATTTCCTGGAGCTGCGCGAAAACGCCCAAAGGGCGGCAATCATGAATACCGTGGTCGGCAGAACCGGCACGAAAATGCCGATCACCCCGATCACGATCATCAGCCAGCCGCAGCCGATCAGCAACCAGCGCATCCATGCCCGTGATGCAATGGCGGGGGCGGGGATTTCCAAAATTTCGTCTTTGTCGGCTTTGCTCGGCTGCATGGGATGGAGCATACTCAAACGCAAATGCAAATGCGAGTACGACAAGGTCTGTGAGCTCAATGATTCCTGCAAAACTTCCCTACGGGGCGGAAATCGGTGAAGACGGCGTGTGGCGCCAGATCCTGACCAGGATGTCGGGCTCGCAACGCTGCCCGGCCCTGTTTCTCGACCGCGACGGGGTGCTGGTTGAAGAAGTGCACTATCTGCACAAGATAAAGGACATGCGCCTGATGGACGGTGCGGTGGCCCTGATCAAACAGGCCAACGACCGCGCGGTGCCGACGGTCGTCGTCACCAATCAGGCCGGCATCGGGCGAGGGATTTTTGACTGGCCGGCCTTCATCGGGGTTCAGGAAGCGATCCATGATGCGCTGGCCGGTGCCGGGGTCTACGTGAATGCGGTTTTCGCCTGTCCGCACTACGCCAACGGCAAGCCGCCCTATAATGTCGCCGATCATCCGGCGCGCAAGCCGAACCCCGGCATGCTGCTGGCGGCGGCTGAGATGATGCCGATCACGCTGTCAGGCTCGTGGATCATCGGTGACCGCAGCGGCGACATCGAGGCGGCCAAACGCGCCGGCTGCGCCGGTGGTGTGCATGTGCTGAGCGGACACGGCAGTGAACCCGGCGAACGGACTGCGGCGCTAGCCGCCAGGACCGTCGGCTTCGATGTCAAAGTTGCCAAATCCATCAAGGATGCAGGGGCGCTGATTCCGATACTGAACGATCTTTCCAGCGAGGTAAGCCAAACATGAATAGCCGTGCCGACATCGTCATCGACAATGCCCTGATCATCGACGGTACCGGCGTGCCCGGGGTCAAGGGCGGGATCGCGATCAGCAAGGACCGGATCGTTGCTGTCGGTGATATGACGGGGATTGATGGCAGCCATCGCATTGATGCCGCCGGCAAGGTCGTGGCACCGGGTTTCATCGACTGTCACACCCATGATGACCGGGTTCTGCTTGATGACCCGGCGATGGCCTGCAAGGTCACGCAAGGTGTCACCACGGTCGTCACCGGCAATTGCGGGGTCAGCCTGACGCCGTTCCTGCCCGGCGACGACTGGGACATGCCGGTGCCGATGGTTTTGCTCGGCAACAAAAGCCAATACCGCTTTCCGGCATTTGCAGATTATGCGAAAGCCTTCAGGAATTCACCGCCGGCGGTCAATGCGGCGATGCTGTGCGGGCACAATACGCTGCGGGCCGAAGCGATGCAGGGGGACGTTGCCCGTCCGGCTCGCGACAACGAGATTGCGATGATGCGGAGCAGACTCCGCGACAGCATGCAGGCGGGCGCTATCGGCGTCAGCTCCGGGTTGATGTATCCGGCCGGTTTCAATGCGCCGACGGCAGAAGTTGCGGCACTGGCCGACGTTGCGGGCGCAGCGGGCGGGTTGTATGCGACGCACCTTCGTGACGAGGCCGAAAAACTGATTCCGTCGATTGAAGAAGCCGCCGAGATCGGCCGGGCCGGAAACCTGCCGGTGGTGCTTTCCCATCACAAGGTGACCGGGCGTAATAACTGGGGCGGGACCAAGCTGTCGCTCCGGCGCATCGAACAGCTGGCCGAAGGTCAGACCATCCACTTTGACGTCTATCCTTATGTTGCCAGTGCCACGGCGCTGATGGTTGATCGCATCTCGGTTGCCGAGAAGGTGCTGATCGTGGCCTCCGACAAGCATCCGCGGACGGCGGGGTGGTATCTCAAGGATATCGCGGAAGAATGGGGCATGAGCGAAGTTGAAGCGGCGGAAGAACTGATCCCGGCGCAGGCGATTTATTTTGCCATGCACGAAGACGATGTGCGGCGTGTGCTGGCGCATCCGCGCGCGATGATCGGCTCCGACGGCATCCCCGGCACCGACGCGCCGCATCCGAGGCTGTGGGGCACTTTTCCCCGTGTTCTCGGCTATTACGCCCGTGACGTCGGGCTGTTCACGCTGGAGACGGCGGTCCACAAGATGACCGGCCACACCGCCGGTATTTTCGGATTCAAGGATCGTGGCGTGCTGAGGCCGGGGGCGTTCGCCGATATCACGGTGTTTGATCCCGATAGCGTGCTCGACCGTGCGACTTTTGAAAAACCGACAACGCCTTCGGACGGGATATTACACGTCATTGTCGGCGGCGAAGTGGTGTTGGAAAACGGAGCATTGACACCGGCGCGACCGGGGCGTCTGGTGCAGCGCGAACAGGCGGCCTGACTTTCTTTCTGGAAAGCGGTTTAAATTTCCCCGCCAGCGATTAAACTTCCGGTAGTGCGTTGAACCAACAGATTGGCAACCGGCATTGAAATGACGTATTCCGGCAATAATGACAAAACGGCCACCGCGGAACTGCAAGCGCTGAGCGATGAGATCGCAGCGCTCAGCCGCCGACTGGCCGCTGCCGAAGCCGATGCGGTGTTCGCCGAAGCGATGGAAAACAGCTCGGAATCGATCGTTATCTATGATGCGGACGGTAAACTCGTCGCCTGCAATCAGAATTTCCGGGACCTTTATGGCTACAGTCCAGAAGAAGCGAAGCCCGGCGTGCATTTTTCCGATCTGGGCCGGATCGACATCGAGCGGGGCAATGTCGTGCTCGGTGACATGATCGGTGGCGGTGAAGACTATCTCAAGCGCAAGGCCGAATACCGCCGCAAACTGCAAGGTGACTTTGTTGTTCACCTGAAAGATGGTCGCTGGATCAAGACCGTTGACCGGCGCATGCAGCGGGGCGGGTTCGTCAGCGTGCAGGTTGATGTTACCGACATGAAAAAGAACGAGCAGGCTTTGCGCGCCGCCAAGGAAGCAGCGGAAAAGGCTGCACAGATCAAATCGGAATTTCTGGCCAACATCAGCCACGATCTGCGCACGCCGTTAAATGCCATCCTCGGGTTTTCGGAAATGATCCTGTCGGAATTCAAGGGGCCATTGGCGCACGATACGTACAAGGATTATATCACGGACATCAACGAGAGCGGCCAGCTTCTGCTGTCGATGGTGAACGATATTCTGGATACCGCCAAACTGGAGAGTGGCAAGCTGAACCTGACGCCCGAAAACTTTGATGCGATCACGTGCAGCGAAAATGTTGCCAAGAAAATTGCGCCGATTACCGCAAAGAGAAACCTGAGCATCCGGATCGAGAAATCCGACGATTTTCCGGAAACGATTTTTACTGACCGCCGGTCGACGATCCAGATACTCAATAACCTGATATCGAACGCCGCCAAGCACAGCGTCATCGGCAGCGAGATCACTATCAGGTGGCGCAAATCCAATGACAATCTGATCAGCATGAGCGTTACCGACTCGGGGGCCGGCATCTCGCCGAAGATTCTCGGAAAAATCGGCGAACCGTTCCTGCAGGAAGGCTCCTATGCGGTGCAATCACCGGACAAGGGTGCCGGTCTCGGCATGTACATTTGCAAGAAACTGATTACGGCGATGGGCGGCTGGATGGAAATCGAAAGTGAAGTTGGCCGGGGGACATGTGTGACCATGTGCTGGCCTGCCGATATGGTCAGGACATCTGACGCATAACCAACAGGCAGCCCGGGCAACCAGCCCTGCTTATTGCAACGTTTCCATCAGCCGGATCATCAGACGGCAGCGTTCAACCAGACTCGAATAATAAATGAATTCGTCCCTGGCATGGGCGCCATGGCCGTCGGCACCGAGCCCGTCCAGGGTCGGGATGCCGAGGGCCGCCGTGAAATTGCCGTCCGAGCCGCCGCCGGTCTTCAGGTCCTGCAACTCAAAACCGATTTCGGCGGCGCAGGTCTTGGCGTGCTCGAACAGCTTGCTGATGCCTTCGAACTTGTCATAGGGCGGACGATCGATGCCGCCCTGAACGGTTATGCTGCAGCCCTTGTCCTCGGACTCAAGCCCTTCGACGAAGGCCATGACGTCTTTGGCGGCGTCCATGTCGGGAATGCGGATATCGACACTGATGGAACAGTCTTCCGGAATGACGTTGGTCAGCGTGCCGCCGGCAATGATGCCGACCGAGCAGGTCTGGCTTTTCGCATAATCGGTCAGGGCTTCGAGCTTCAGGATGATGTGGGCCATTTCGCGGATCGCAGAATGCCCGTCCATATGCCGGGCACCGGCGTGCGCCGGGATGCCCTTGACGTTGATCTGATATTGCAAGCGGCCGTTCCGCGCCGTGACGATCTTGCCGCCTTCGCGGGCCGGCTCGGTGACCAGCACGTATTTGTTCTTTTTGCCCTGTTCGGCAATCATCGCCTTTGAGGTCGGCGAGCCGATTTCCTCTTCTGGGATGTACATGAAGGTCACCGGCAGCGGCGTCTGTTTGCCTTCACGGATCAGATGGCGCATGGCATGCTGCGCGATATAGGCACCGGCCTTCATGTCGTAAATGCCGGGGCCAAAGACCTTGTCGCCTTCGCGGCGGATCGGGTTCTTGGTTTCCTTCATGCCGATCGGATGCACGGTATCAAGATGCGACAGCACCAGAATGCCGGGGCCGTCGCCGCCCCATGGCGTGCGGCAGATGAGAATATCGCCGAAGCCGTCACGGCCCGGTGTGCGGTCGATTTCGAGGCCCATGGTTCTGGCCTCGCTTTCCACCTGATTGACCATGCCGTTGACCGCAGCGCCGTCGTGGCTCGGGCTTTCGATCTCAACCCACTTGATGACACCGGCAAGAATTTCGTCGGCGTCTAGAGCCGGCAGGTTGGACTTTGCTTTTTCCATTATTTCCCCCAAAAATCATTCTGCCGTTACACTTAATGGGACGGCGGATCGGATCAAGCTGTTTCATGCAAATAATCCCGGGGAAGCGAAAATGACGGAATTCGAAGGATTGAAGCTCAGGCAGGCACGGGCAGCGGACGTAAGTGCCATCGTCGCGCTGCTGTCAGACGATCCGCTCGGTGCAAAACGCGAACGGCCCGGTGATCCGGCCTATGACAAGGCCTTTGCCGCCATTGATGCCGATCCCAACAACGAGCTTTGGGTGATTGAAGGCGAAGCGGGAACGGTTCAGGGAATCCTGCAACTGACCTTTATTCCGGGTCTTAGCCACACCGCCGGAACCCGCGCCATGATCGAAGGGGTGCGTGTCGCCGATGCGCTGACGGGGAAGGGGGTCGGCACCTGGTTTTTCAGGCAGATGATCGAACGTGCCCGCGAAAAAGGCGCCCGGCTGGTGCAGTTGACGTCGGACAAGACGCGCAAGGACGCGATCCGCTTTTACGAGAATCTCGGCTTCACCGCCAGCCACGAAGGCTTCAAGCTGAAGTTTGATTGAACGATACCCCTCACTGCGTCACATACACTTACCTGTCCTCTCCCCCTTGTAGGGGGAGGGGATAAGGAAAACTGTGCGTTTATGCGAGAGTCCCTCTCCACCACGAAGTGGGGGAGAGGACAGGTGAGGGGGTGCTTAGCTTGGCATCTTCAGATGATACGATTTCGGGCGTGTCAGGCTCAGATAGCCGAGCGATGACAGCGCCGCACCGCGACCGGTTTCCTTGCAGCCGGTCCAGCACAGGCCGGGATCCAGATAGTCGGCACGGTTCATGAAAATGGTGCCGGTCTCGATCCGTTTGCCGATGGCGGCGGCGCGGGCCGGGTCGCGGGTCCACAGGGACGCGGTCAGGCCGAAATTGCTGTCGTTCATCAGGCTGATGGCTTCTTCGTCATCCTTGACCTTCATGATGCCGACGACGGGGCCGAAGCTTTCGTCGCGCATGACGCGCATGTCGTGCGAGACGCCGATCAGAATCTGCGGCATCAGAAAGGCGCCACCGTCGTCCTGCGGGAACAGCGCCGGATCAATCAGCGGCTTGGCACCCATCGCCAGGGCTTCGGCGGTCTGGTTGCGGACTTCTGTGGCAAAGCGGACGTTGGCCATCGGTCCGAGCGTGGTTTGCGGATCCAGAGGATTGCCGAGTTTGTAGCCGGAAACGATTTCGACCGCTTTCTTGACGAAATCATCAAACAGCGATGCGGTCACGTAAATCCGCTCGATCCCGCAGCAGCACTGGCCGGAATTGAACATTGCGCCATCGATCAGGGTATCCACGGCGGCGTCAAGATTGGCGTCTTCCATGACGTAACCCGGATCCTTGCCGCCGAGTTCCAGACCGATGCCGGTAAAGGTGCCGGCGGCGGCCTGCTCGATGGCGCGTCCGCCACCGACCGAGCCGGTGAAGTTGACGAAGCCGAAGGACTTGGCGGCAATCAGTGCCGCGGTCGTGTCATGGTCCAGAAACAGATTCTGGAATACGTCGGCAGGCACGCCCGCCTCCGTGAAGGCCCGCACCATGCGCTCGCCGACCAGCAGCGTCTGCGTCGAATGCTTGAGCATCACCGTGTTGCCGGCGATCAGCGCCGGCGCGACGGTGTTGATCGCGGTCATGTAAGGATAGTTCCAGGGGGCGATGACCAGAACCACGCCGACCGGCTCGCGCTCGATGCGGCGCTGAAACGCTTTGCTGTCTTCGATCACCAGGGGCTTCAGGGTTTCCTCGGCGATATCGGCCATGTACGACGCACGCTCGTTAACACCCCGGAATTCTCCGCCGTAACGGATCGGACGGCCCATCATGTGCGCCAGTTCCGGCACGACCTCGTCGGTCATCCGGCCCAGGCATTCGACCCCGGCCCGGACCAGCCGGATCCGTTCGGTGATCGAAAGCGCCGCCCAGTCCCTGCCGGCCTTTTTGGCCCGGCCGACGGCTGCGAAGGCGTCGTCTTTAGACAGCACCGGGCGCTCGGCAAAAACCGAACCGTTGACGGGGGAGATGCATTTGAGGGTTTTGCTCATGGATCCGGGCTTTCCTGCGGCAGATACGGGTATGGGATGCCATACTTAATCCGGGCGCTGGTGAAGGTAAACAGTTCTCACAGGCCCCTCTCTCAGCAACGGAAAGAGGGGGCCAGATTTGAAAGTCAAACAGCCATCGCCATGCCGTCGCGGCCGGGATCGGCGCCGCCGTCGAGACCGTTCTCGGTGATGCGGATCGCGTGCACGCCGGCAAAGTGGAAATTCAGCGCATAGCGGCGGAATTTGTAGCCGTCGGCTTCAAGCTCGGCCTGCACATAGCGCGGGATGCGGTTGACGATCTCGATGATGTCGCTGGTCGCCGAGAACCGGGGTGCGGACACCGCCTGTTGCGCATCCATGCCGAAATCGAGCACGTTGAGGATGCCCTGCAGCACGCCCATGGCGATATAGGTGCCGCCCGGCGCGCCGATCAGCAGCATCGGCTTGCCGTTCCTGAAGACGACGGTAGGCGCCATCGACGAGAACCGCGATTTGCCAGGTGCGAGCGAGCCGGTGCGGCCCGGGCGCGGATCGAAAACGCCCATGCAGCCGTTGTAGACAAAGCCCAGCCCTTCCGTAGTCACGCCCGACGGCATACCCAGCGAGTGCGTCATCGAGACGCAGTTGCCCTGGTTGTCGACCGTGCAGAGCTGCGTGGTTTCTTTCTGGTCCTCGCCTTTCTGCAGGCGTGGCACGTGGGTTTTGACGCCGGACTTGATGCGGTCGGCCAGCTGCCGGGCATAGTCCTTGGACAGCAGGTGTTCGACCGGCACATCGACGAAGCGGGGATCGCCGACATGGTTGTCCTTGTCGACGGTGGAAATTTTCATCGCCTCGGTGACGGTGCGGATGTATTCGGGCGAATTGTGGCCCATCGCCTTGAGATCGAAATTCTCGAGAATATTGAGCATCTGCAGGACCATGATGCCGCCACCCGGTGGTGGTGTCGATGCGACCTGATAGCCCCGATAATCGGTCCACAGCACATCGGCGTCCTGCGGCCGGGTATTTTTCAGATCCTCGGCCGAAATCAGCCCGCCATTGGCCTTCATGTCGGCGACGATCTTCGCAGCAATCTCGCCTTCGTAAAAATCGTCGGCACCGGCTTCGGCGATGCGGCGATAGGTTTTCGCCATGTCTGGATTCTTGATGACGCCGCCCATCTGTTTCATCGAGCCGTCGGCATTCAGATAAATTTTTGCCGTCGCCGGAGAGCCGCGCAGATATTCCAGATGCCCGACCCTGCCGCCGGGTTCTTCCTGTTCCCAGAAGCGGCGCACATGCGGGCGGATCATCCAGCCCTTTTCCAGATAGCCGATCGCCGGCTGGATCAGCTCGCCGAGGCTCATGGTGCCCCATTTCTTCAACGCCGTATCGTAAGCGCGAAGACTTTGCGGCGTGGCAATCGACTGGTAGCCGATTTCGTTGATGCGGCCTTCAAGGATAAAGCCGAAACCGTCTTCGCATTCGGCAACCAGCTTGTCTTCCCACATCTCAGGGGTCACGGCGCCGGGGGCCCGGGCGTGGAATTGCAGGCACTGGTGAACACCGGCTTTCGGCATGACGACGTGCAACTCGCCGAACCCGGCGATGCCGGACATGAACGGATCAACGGCGGTCTGTACCAATGCGGTGGCAATCGCGGCATCGATGGCGTTACCGCCGGCTTTGAGAACCATCGCGCCTGCCTCGACGGCTTCAGGCTGCGGGGCGCACACCATTCCATTGGCCATGACCGGCTTTCTCCTGTTTCGTGGGTTGCGGGTTTCGGGTTGTTATTCGGTGTAGCTCGGGTCAATGCGATCCAGCATGCGTTTAAGCGCATCCCACTGCAGTTCGGCACTTTCGCCTCGGGAATAGGAGGCTTCGAACTGCTTGGCCGTATGTTCGCAGATGGTTTCGGACGGGTAGCGCAACTCGCCACCACCCGATTGCGCCATCAACTGCAACTGACAGGCGTCGTTCAGCCGCTTGTGCAGAATGAACGCGCTGCCGACGCTGTCGCCGACGGTCATCAGGCCGTGGTTCCAGAGGATCATGGCATTCAGGGTGCCGAGATCGGCGGCCAGACGGTCGCGTTCATCCAGATTGTCGGCAATGCCTTCATAATCGTGATAGGCGACGCGGTTATAGAAGCACATGGATTTCTGATTGAGCATCAAAAGCCCGTTCTTCTGTGCCGAAACAGCCATCCCTTCCATGGTATGGGTGTGCATGACACAGACCGCATCGTGGCGGTTCATGTGGATCGCCGAATGAATGGTGAAGCCGGCCTTGATGTAGCCATAGGGGCTTTCCATCAGCTTGTTGCCGTCGCAGTCGATCTTGATCAGCGAAGAGGCGGTGATTTCTTCGAATTTGAGGCCCAGGGGGTTGATCAGAAAATGATTTTCGTCGCCAGGAACCCGTGCCGAATTGTGTGTGAACAGCAGATCATCCCAGCCATAGTGCGCGACCAGCCGGTAACAGGCGGCCAGATCGACGCGCATTTGCCATTCTTCTTCGGAAACCTGATTGCGCACAGAAGGCAACTTCAGCGCATGTACATTGCTCATTTCATTTTCTCCCGTTAGGACTTTGGAATAAGGTTCTATCATCAAATGCCATTCGGCAAGACCCGAGCATGAAAATCAGGGGAACTAAGGTGTCAGACAACAAAATTCAGTCAGGTTGGACGGTTGAGCCCAGAGACTATATCCGCACGTTGGGCAAAGGCTATCAGGGCGAACGCCTGTCGTCGCAATACGTATCCATGCGTGACGGCGTCAAACTCGCCGTTGATGTGCATTTGCCGGGGACCAAAGACGAGAAAAAGCCGTATCCGACGATCTGTATCTTTACCCCCTATTACCGCCGTTTCGCGCTACGGGAAGGTCACCGTGCGGGAATCGACGCCTGTCCGACGGTCGGCTTTTACCGAGATAATTTCGTCAAGCGCGGCTATGCGCTGGTCTGCGTCGACGTCCGGGGCTCCGGTGCCAGCTTCGGCAGCCGCGACGGATTCCGCTCCCCGGCCGAGCGGCTGGATCACCACGATACCGTCGACTGGGTCGCCAAACAGCCCTGGTGTGACGGCAACATCGGCGCGACGGGGATTTCATATCCGGGGGCGGCCTCGTGCTTTCTGGCCTCGACCTGCCATCCCAGCGTCAAGGCCGTGGCACCGCTGTTTGCGGTTTGGGATACCTGGTCAAACCATCTGTATCCGGGCGGCGTGCTGCTGACCTGCGTCACCCGCAATTACGGCCAGCTCGCCGATGCGCTGGATTTTGACGACCGCGACCTGATTCCCGATTATGCCTATTTCAAGGACGATGATCTGGCCGGCCCGGCACCGGTTGACGATGACAAGGACGGCGCAATGCTGAAAGCCGCGCTGAAGGATCACGTTGCAAACTTCAACATGCAGGATTTCGCGCAGCAGTTTCGTTATCGCGACGATGCGCTGAGCGACGATCCGGATTACAAAAGTGCCGTGATTGCGCCCTACCACTATGCCAATCGCAAGGCCGACAAGCAGACGGCGTATTATTCCATTTCCGGATGGATGGATGGCGGCGGCTATTCCATCGGGACCATCCAGCGGCATTTGTGGCTGAAAAATCCGAAAAACCGACTGATGCTCGGACCCTGGGACCATGGTGCGCGCGGCCACGTCAGCCCCTGGCGGGGGCCGAAGCCGGCAGCCCAGCAGCCGTTTGTCGCTGCCGAAGTGGTGCGTTTCTTCGATACCCATCTGAAGGGTCTCGACAGCGGCCTCGATGACGAAAAGCCGGTACATTATTTCACCATGGGGGCCGAGAAATGGCAGTCCTCGGAATGCTGGCCGCCGAAATCGAAGGAAAAAACCCTGCATCTGAATGCCGGTGGAACACTGACGGCGAAAGCTCCCAAAGGCAAAAAAGGCCTCGACGTCTATCAGGCCGATTACGATTGCCGGACCGGTTTCCATACCCGCTATGACCGGCTTTATATCGCCAACGTCGAAACCTATTACGATGACTGGAACGGTCGCGACGAAAAGATGCTGAACTACACGGCCGAGCCTTTCACCAAAGATACGGAAATGACCGGTCATCCGGTGATCGATCTGCACTTCACCTGTTCGGAAAAGGACGGCGTATTTTTCGTCTATATCTCGGACGTAACGCCGGACGGAAAATCGGTCTATGTGACCGAAGGCGTGTTCCGGGCCCTGCATCGGAAAATCGGCAAAATGCCAAAGACCATTCCGGTAACCGGTCCGACTCATTCCTTCAACCGGGCCGATGCCAAACATCTGAAGCCGGGTGTCCCGGCGACGGTCTCGTTCGAGCTGTTGCCGACGTCGTATCTGTTCCGCGCCGGACACAGCTTGCGGGTATCGATTGCCTCGGCCGACAGCGACCATTTCACACGTATCCCCGATGGCCGGCCGCCGAAATTCGAAATCCTTCGCAACGGGTTGTATCCGTCGCGGATAAAACTGCCGATCGTTTAAGGGAATAAACATTGAATTCTCTATCGCCCCTCCCGATATGCAAAACGAAGAAGGGGATGACATGGCTAACGAGCTGATGCCCGATATTGACCCGGTTTTGCAGCCGATACCTGAAGACATGAATTTTGATCTGAAGGCGGCACTCAGGGCAATTTATCTGATCAGGACACGCATTCCTGAAGACGGCTTCACGGTCCAGTCGCTGGGCAGCGAGCGGGCCGGGCACGCGGTTCTGATTGACGAGCGGGGGCTGCTGCTGACCATCGGCTATCTTGTCGTCGAAGCCGAAAGCGTGTGGCTTGTCGATGTTGATGGTGGTGCCGTGGCCGGGCACGTGATTGGTGCGGATACGGAAACCGGCCTCGGTCTGGTGCAGATGCTGGGCCGGCCAAAGATCGCACCGCTGCCAATCGGTACGGCGAAAAATCTCAAACTCGGAGACCGGGCGATCATGGCCGGCTATGGCGGCTGCTCGCAGTCGGTCGATGTCGAGATTGTCGGCCGCCGCGAATTTGCCGGTTATTGGGAATACCTTCTCGATCAGGCTATTTTCACGACACCGCCGCACCCGTTCTGGGGCGGGGCGGCACTGATCGGCTGCGACGGCACGCTGAAGGGGATCGGCTCGCTGTTCGTTCAGGAAAGTGGTCGTGACGATGACGACGACCAGCAGCGTGAAGGCAACATGGTCGTGCCGATTGATGTCTTCAACGACATCAAGGACGACCTGCTCAATCACGGTCAGCGGATGACGCCGCCGCGCCCGTGGCTCGGAATATTTTCAGCGGAGTCGGTGGGCAAGGTGGTTGTTGCCGGCCTGTGGTCCGGTGGGCCTGCGGATCAGGCCGGGCTGGAAACCGGCGATCTAATCCTCGAAGTGGCAGGGACGCCGGTGACCTGCATGGCGGCGATGTACAGATCGATCTGGGCGATCGGCCGTGCCGGCGTCACTGTGCCGATGACGGTGTTCCGCGACAAACGGATCATCGAAATTGAAATCGAAAGTGCCAGCCGACAGGATTTCTATAAAAAGCCGGGACTGCACTGACGGTGTCAGCGGTCAGACGGGTACCGCTCGGGATTGAGGGCGGTGACGTCGCTCTTTTTCATGACGTGTTCGAGAATCCGGATCGCCTGTTCGGCGTTCTGAAAGACGAGCTTGTCTGGGCACAGGAAAACATCACGGTTTACGGACGTCCCTATAAAATGCCGCGGCTGACGACCTGGATGGGCGATGTGCCTTACCGATATTCAGGTCTGACACATCCGCCGGTGCCCTGGTCGGGTTCGCTTGTGACGATCCGCCAAGCCGTCGAGCAACTGTGCGGCGTGCGCTTCAACGGCGTGCTCGGCAATCTGTATCGGGACGAACAGGATTCCATGGGCTGGCACGCCGACGATGAAACGTCGCTGGGGCCCCGGCCGGTGATCGCGTCGGTTAATCTTGGCCAGACAAGAACGCTGCGTTTCAAGCCGAAACCACACCGGCAGGGATCGACGTTTGGTGTCGATCTGCCCGCCGGCAGTGTACTCGTGATGCAGGGCGATACCCAGGCGAACTGGCTGCATGCTGTGCCGAAATCGTCACGCACGCTCGGCCCCCGCATCAATCTGACGTTCCGAAATATTGTCGCAGGTATTTAGGCTTATTCGCTTTCGGCGATAAAGTCCTGGGCGATCAGCCTGGCGTATTCATTGAGGATCGGGACCAGTTTCGTTGCGTCCTCAACCGACATGCGGGCTGCCGGCGCATGAATGGCCAGCCCGGAAATGACCTGCTCGCCTGCTGTCTTGATCGGTACCGCAACCGATATGATGCCGTCATGAAACTCTTCGTCGTTGATGGAGTAGCCACGCGCACGAATTTGTGTGCAGTCGGCCTCAAGCGCATCGGCATCGACCAGCGTTCTCGCCGTGTAGCGTTTCAGATCAATCCGCTCGAGGATACGCTTGCGGGTTCTGGACGGCAGGTAGGCCAGAAACAATTTGCCGAGGCCGGTGCAGTGAACCGGTACCCGGCTGCCGGGATGCAGTTCAGCGCGGAGCGGAAAATTGCTTTCGACGCGATCCAGATACAGCACGCTGTCACCGTCGAGGATGCCGACATTGCAGGTTTCAGAAACCTTGGCGACAAGACGCGACAAGACGGCATTTCTGGGTGCATAGCGTATGCACCAGCCCATGACGCTTTTTGAAATATCATAGAGCTTGGGGCCGATCGCATATCGATCACGGGTCGGCTCGCGATACAGGAAACCGTATTCTTCAAGCTGTCTGGCGGTGCGATGTACGGTTTGCTTGGGACGCCCCAGCGCCTCGGCAAGCTCCGGCAATGACAGCGGTCTTCCTGCCGACAAAATAACTTCGATTACCGCGAACGCCTTGATGACGACCGGTTCAGCATTGTCCGTCATAACATTCCCCCAAACTCCCCAGGAAATTTCTAACATTATGCGGGTGTGGATAAAAGGTGGTTTGCTGAAAAGCCCTACAGGCCAAGAAAACGGGTGCCGATTGCGGGATCGGCGGCCAGACCGTGGAAATCGCCGCGATAGACGATTCGCCCTGTTTCCAGAATGATCACGTCGCGCGCCAGTTGCCGGGCAAGGCGGTGATTTTGTTCGGCGATCAGTATGGCAATGCCGGCGCGTCCGAGTGCTGCGAGGGCTTCGCCCAATCGCTTGACGACAACCGGTGCCAGCCCTTCGGAAATTTCATCGAGCAGCAGCAATCGGGGGTTGCCCATCAGGGCGCGTCCCACCGCCAGCATCTGCCGCTCGCCTCCCGACAATGTGGCGGCTGCGGCTCCCCGTCTTCGGGCGATTTCGGGAAACAGATCGAAGACCGTGTCCGCTGTCCATCGGGTCACGCCGTCATGACCGGGCTTGGCCCCGGTCTCGAGGTTTTCCGAAACGCTCAGGCCCTGAAAGACCCGGCGGTCTTCCGGCACATAGCCGATGCCGGCGCGGGCGACCTGATCCGCTGACCAGCCGGTAATGTCGTCACCATCAAAGTCGATCCTGCCCGACCACGGTGCAAGCATCCCCATGATCACCTTCAGCGTCGTTGACTTGCCGGCACCGTTGCGGCCGAGGATCGCCAGGCCTGCGGCGCCTTCAAGGCCGAACGAGATATCGTCGAGGGCCAGCGCCTTGGCGTAGCCGGTGCGGAGATTGCGAACCTCAAGCATCGTCTCCTCCCGCGTCACCGAAATAGACGTCCTGCACCAGCGCGTCGGCACGGACGGCATCGGGTGAGCCGTCGGCAATCATCCGGCCTTGTGACAGGACCAGAAGACGGGACGCGAAACCAAATACCGCATCCATATCGTGCTCGGTGAAAAGCACCGTGATGCCGCGGGCAGCGACCAGAGCCGAGATCGTCTGCATGATCAGGCGGCGTTCACCGCCGGCCATCCCGGCGGTCGGCTCGTCGAGCAAAAGCAACTGCGGTTCGGTGGCCAGAACCATCGCCAGCTCGACCCGTTTGACGTCGCCATAAGCAAGCTCGGTGACCGCCTGCGCGGCCTTGTCGGCGATGCCGATTTCATCGAGCAACGGTGTGGCTGCGGCCGGGTCACGGTGCGCCGTCAGCAACGCCGTCTCGACGTTTTCGCGTACCGTCATGGAGCGGAACGTCTGGGCGATCTGAAAGGTTCTGCCGACACCGGCGAAGGCACGACGGTGGGCCGGCCACGTGGTGATGTCGGTACCTTTGAAGCGGATACGGCCTGCACTGGCAGGCAAGGCACCACCAAGCATGTTGAAGCACGTCGTCTTGCCGGCGCCGTTCGGACCGATCAGCGCCGCCATGTCGCCGTCGTCCAGGGTGAACGAGACTTGATCGACCGCAGCAAGGCCGCTGAAATGCTTGCTCAGACCTTGCACCTCGAGAACCTTGCTCATCAGCGGGCCTCCTTGCGGCGTCTGCTCAGCCCGGCCCAGGTGCCGCCGATGCCGCCCGGCGCAAACAGGGCGATGGCGACGATGGCCAATCCGAGCAATGCCCGCCAGTAGGGCAAACGGCTGAGCAGGTCTTCCAGCAGTGTAAACACGCCGGCACCCAAAATCGGTCCCGCCGGTGCATGCAGACCACCCAGCAGAACCATCATCAAGGCGTCAACGGAACGCGGGATCGACAGTGAGTCCGGGAACACGCTGCCCTTGGAAAAAGCGAAGATGCCGCCGGCCAGGCCAGCACTGGCACCACCGATGACGATGGCTGCCCATTGCCGTTTGCGGACATTGATGCCGATCGCTTCGGCGCGGTCCGGGGCATCGCGACCGGCCCGCAGCAGCATGCCGAAACGCGTGCGCGGCAGGATCATCAGCGCGGTGATGGCGGTCCCGCAAAGCAGCAGGGTCAGATAATAAAATGCGCTCGTCTCCGATGCCCACTTGGCCGGCCAGATGCCAAGCAGGCCATCATCGCCTCCGGTGATGCCCTGCCACTGGGTTGCTCCCGACCACAGGATTTGTGCTGCCGCCAGGGTCAGCATGGCCAGATAGACCCCGCTCAGCCGCACTGCAAACCAGCCGATGATAACCGCCCCGGCGGCGGCGACGACGGGTGCTGCGATCAGGGCCAGGCTCATGTCCCAATCGAGGTTCCCGACCACCAGTGCGGCACCATATGCGCCAAGCCCGAAAAAGGCCGCGTGTCCGAACGAGATCAGCCCGCCGACGCCCATCATGAATTGCAAGCCGGCGGCATACAGCGCGAAAATCATGATCTCGCCGGCGAGGACGACCGAAAAGCTGTCGGCAATCCAGGGCAGCACGAGCAGAGCGCAAACTAAGATGGATCCGGCAATCCGGCCGCTTTTGCCGAGTGTCTGCGGGGGCTGGATTTCGACGGCATTCGGGGTGTGTGAAAACGGTTTGCCGAACAGGCCGTGCGGGCGAACGGCGAGCACCACGGCCATCGCGGCAAAGGCTGCGATCAGGGTGATTTCCGGAAAAATCAGAATGCCGAAGGCTTTCAGCTCGGCGATCAGCAGGGCGGCCAGAAAGGCCCCGGCGACGCTGCCCATGCCGCCGATGACGACGACCACGAATGCTTCGGCAATGACATTCAAATCCATCAGCAGATTGGCCGGCTGGCGGGGGATTTCCAGTGCACCTCCAAGCCCGGCGAGGGCCGCACCGATAAAGAACGTTGCTTGAAACAGCATCTGCGGCCTGACGCCGAGTGCCTGCAGCATGTCGCGGTCTTCGGTTGCAGCACGAACCAGAATGCCGAACCGGGTACGGGTGAACATCCACCAGATGACCGCCAGCACGACGAGCCCGACAGCGATCAGGAACAGGTCATATTGCGGGATCGGCTGATCGAAAATGCGCACGGCACCGGCCAGTCCCGGTGCGCGCGGCCCCAGCAGATCGGTCGGCCCCCAGATCCATAAGGCGGCATCCTGAATGATCAGGACCAGCCCGAACGTGGCTAACAGCTGGAATAGCTCGGGGGCGCCGTACAGTCGGCTCAGCACGCTGCGTTCCATGGCCCAGCCTATGGCGCCGACCGAGAGCGTGGCGATCGGGATGGCCAGCCAGAAGCCCAGACGCTGACTCGCGCTGTAGGCGATGAAAGCGCCCAGCATGAACAGTGATCCGTGCGCGAAATTGACGATGCGCGTCACACCGAAAATAATCGACAATCCGGCGGCGACCAGAAACAGCGACGATGCACCGGCAAGGCCCGTCAGGAACTGCGCGAAATAAAAGCCCATCAAAATCCCATGAAACCCTGAATACAACCGGTCCGAATGGATGAGGGGCTATCGTGCCCGTGCAGGGCTCCCCTATGCAAGCAGGCCGGTTGTCATCAGCGCATCAATCCTTCGGGCGCATCGCTTTGGCTTCAGCCGGTGACGGCAGAACTTCGGCGCCGTCAACATAGCGCCAATTGACCATTTGCCCCTTGCCGTCGACGACATCGGTGCGACCAATCCACGAGCCCATGGTCGCCTGATGATCGGCTGAACGATAATTGATGGCACCGCCCGGGGTCATGACCTTGAGGTCCTGCATCGCCGCAACCAGCGACGTGGTATCCATGCCGGATGATTTTTCCAGCAGGGCGGCGATCGTCAGAATGGTGTTGTAACCGACCAGCGAGCCCATTTTCAAAGTCTCGCCCCAGCGTGCCTCATAGGCTTTGCGAAAGGCATTGTGCGCAGGCGTATCAATCGCGTACCAGGGATATCCGGTGACGATCCAGCCCTTCGGGGCTTCATCCTTGAGCGGCTCCAGATATTCCGGCTCGCCGGTCAGCAGGCTGACCACGGTCCGTTTGTCGAACAGGCCACGGACCGAGCCTTCGCGGACAAAGGCGCTGAGGTCGGAACCGAAGGTCACATTATATATCGCATCGGGTTTGGCGGCTTCGAGGGCACGAACCGTGACCCCGGCGTCGATCTTGAACAGTGCCGGCCATTGTTCGTCAACGAACTGCACCGATGGTTTGAGTTTGCTCAGAACCTGCTTGAAGGCTTCGACCGCATCTTTGCCGTATGAATAGTTGGGGGCCACCGTCGCCCACTTGACGGCGTCGGTTTTGGCGGCTTCGGCGGCCAGCATGGCAGCCTGCATATAAGTCGATGTGCGAAGCCGGAAGGTGTAGTCATTGCCTTTCGACCACACCAGAGCATCGCTCAGAGGCTCGGAGGCAATGAACAGCACCTTGTTCTGTTTGGCGTAATCGGCAACGGCGAGACCGATGTGGGAAAAGAACGTTCCGGCCAGCAACGTAACCTTGTCGCGCAGGATCAGTTCTTCGGCGATCTTGACGGCATTGCCGGGCTTGCCGGCGTCATCGCGGCTGATCACTTCAAGCGGCCGGCCCTTGATGCCGCCCTTTGCATTGATTTCCTCGACGGCCAGTTGCCAGCCTTTTTTATAAGGCTCGGTAAATGCCGGCAGCGCGGTATAGCTGTTGATTTCGCCGATGCGGACAGGCTCGGCGACTGCGGAACCCATGGATACGACAATGACCGCCATGGCGGCGAAAAAGCGCAAAAAGTTCATCGGATATCTCTCTTTTGATTCAAGTCGCGGCTATCGTGTTTGATGCGTCAACCATCTGGTGCAAAACTTAACGGCTATTCTCCACTAATGAAAGACGGATAAATAATCAATTGCGAGAAAGTTGTGTGAATTTGGCGTCTTGCGTAAGTCCCGCTGATCCCGAGAATAGCATCAGGAAAAGGAGCTTTCATGAGCGCATATAAAGCGAGCGTTATCGGCCTTGGTGCCATGGGTATGGGCATTGCAACATCGGCCCTCAAAGGCGGACTGGACGTGGTCGGCTGTGATATTTCCGAGACCGCGCGCGAGACGTTTGTGCGGGCTGGCGGGACTGGCGCATCGTCACCGGCAAAAGCGGCAGCCGGTGCGGATTGTCTGGCCGTTGTCGTGGTCAACCAGGATCAGACCGAAGCCGTGCTGTTCGGCGCCGACGGGGCCGCTGCAGCTTTGCCGAAGGGTGCCGTGGTGCTCGGCTGTGCGACTGTGCCGCCGGCCTATGCGCGCGATCTGGCGGCTCGGGTCGAGGCACTCGGGCTTTTGTATCTGGATGCGCCGATCTCCGGGGGGGCGGTGAAAGCGGCAAACGGAGCGTTGTCGGTGATGGCGTCCGGATCTGCGGCAACCTTTGCCCGCGCCCGGCCGTTTCTGGATGCGGTTGCGGAAAAAGTATTTGAACTGGGCAGCGAGGCCGGTCCGGGATCGACCATGAAAATGGTCAATCAGTTGCTGGCCGGTGTGCATATTGCGACGGCCATGGAAGCGCTGGCGCTCGGCATCAAGTCCGGACTTGATGCAAAAGACGTGTTCGACGTGATCACCGCGTCGGCTGGCAATTCGTGGATGTTCGAAAACCGGGTGCCGCATGTGCTCGATAACGACTACAGCCCGAAAAGTGCCATCGACATTTTCATCAAGGATCTCGGCATCGTGCTTGAAACCGGCAAGCGTGAAGGTTTTCCGTTGCCGGTATCGGCTGCCGCACATCAGCAGTTTCTGGCCGCCAAGGCGATGGGTCTTGGCCGCGAGGACGATGCGGCGGTGATCAAGGTGTTCGCAAAGCTGTCGGGGATTGAGTTGCCCGACGGCAAGAACTGAGGCGAGCGCAGATGCCGCAATTCGCCGCCAACCTCAGCATGCTGTTCAATGAGATCCCGTTTCTGGACCGGTTCGCTGCTGCCCATGATGCCGGCTTCGAGGCCGTCGAGTTTCTGTTCCCGTATGCGCATCCCGTTGCTGAAGTCGCCGGCAGGCTGCAGGACAATGCACTGACGCAGGCCCTGTTCAATGCACCGCCCGGTGACTGGGAGGGCGGAGAGCGGGGAATTGCAGCATTGCCGGATCGGGTCTCCGAATTTCGTGACAGCATCGGTCTGGCACTGGAATACGCCCGCGCGCTTGATTGCAAGACACTGCACGTGATGGCCGGTCTGGTCGCCGACGCGACCAACCGCGACGCCATGATGGCTTGTTATATAGACAACGTCCGTTATGCCGCCGATCAATGCATCAAGGAAGGGATCACGGTCGCGCTGGAACCGTTGAATGTTTACGATGTGCCGGGTTATCTGCTCTCCAGACTGGACCAGATCGCCGCCGCCATCGCGCAGGTCGGTCGCCCCAATGTCGGCATCCAGTTCGATTTTTATCACGTGCAGATCATGCAGGGTGATCTGGCCCGACACTTCGAACAATACCTGGATCAGACCGCCCATGTGCAGATCGCCGGCGTCCCGGAGCGTCACGAACCGAATACCGGCGAAGTCAATTATGCCTACTTGTTCCAGCTTATGGACCGGCTCGGCTATGACGGGTACGTCGGATGCGAGTACAAACCGCGCGGTAATACGGTGGACGGGCTCGGCTGGCTGTTTGATTGACGGGTTTTGTGGCGTATGTGGACAAAGTGAATTGCGTGCCAAGACACTGGCATTTGCGCGGTCATTCTGTATAACCCCCGCAATGATTGCGCTATAGCATTGCCATAAGTGTGTCTGACCGTCAGAAAACGGTCTGCACCGTTTGTTATATATGAGGATAGAATGACCAAACGTGTTGAAAATAATGGATTGCAGATCGACAAGGTTCTTTTCGATTTTGTAAATGACGAGGTACTGCCGGGTCTTGGGCTTGCCGCCAACGACTTCTGGCGCGGGCTGGCCGGTATTGTCACCGATCTTGGCCCCGTCAATAAAGCGCTGATCGAAAAGCGGCTCGTTCTGCAGGACAAGATCGACGCCTGGCATCGTGCCCACAAGGGCGCCGTTTCCGACATGGACAGCTATAAGGCATTTCTGACGGAAATCGGCTATCTGATTCCGGAAGGTGACGATTTCGCAATCACGACGACCAATGTCGATGCGGAAATTTCAACCATTGCCGGACCGCAGCTTGTGGTGCCGCTGACCAATGCCCGATATTCACTGAATGCCGCCAATGCGCGCTGGGGCAGTCTGTACGATGCGCTTTATGGTACCGATGCCATTTCCAGTGAAGACGGCTGCGAGATCACAAAACAGTTCAATCCGAAGCGCGGTGCCAAGGTCATCGCCTGGGCCCGTGATTTTCTCGACAAGAACGCCGCACTTGCCAGCGGATCACACGCCGACAGTGCCGGCTATCGGATTGTCGACGAATCCCTGATCGTCACCATGAAGGACGGCTCGGAAACCGGCCTTGCCGTCCCCGAAGATTTCACCGGCTTTACCGGACAGAAAGCGTCGCCGAAAACGATTCTGTTCGTCAACAATGGCCTGCATTTCGAAATCGTCATCGATCGTGATCATTTCATCGGCAAGGACGACGCCGCGGGTGTCGCCGGCCTGATCATGGAATCGGCAATCACCACGATCATGGACTGTGAAGATTCCGTCGCCGCCGTCGATGGCGAAGAAAAGACACTTGTTTACCGTAACTGGCTCGGCCTGATGAAGGGCGATCTGACGGCATCGTTTGAAAAGGGCGGCAAGACGGTAGATCGTGCCCTCAATCCGGACCGCACGTATATTACGCCGGGTGGCGGTACGGTCTCACTGTCGGCACGGTCCCTGCTTCTGGTGCGCAACGTCGGCCATCTGATGACAACGCCGGCAGTGCTGGATGCGGACGGCAATGAAATTCCCGAAGGGTTGCTGGATGCCATGGTCACGGCGGCGATTGCCAAATACGACCTGATGGGTATCGGCAAACTCAGCAATTCTCACACCGGCTCGATGTATATCGTGAAGCCGAAAATGCATGGCCCCGAGGAAGTTGCCTTTGCCGCCGAAACCTGTGCCCGCGTCGAAGCGGCGCTGGGGATCGAAAAGAATGCCCTGAAGCTCGGCATCATGGATGAGGAACGCCGCACCACGGTCAACCTCAAGGAATGCATCCGCGCCGTCCGCGACCGCGTCGTGTTTATCAATACCGGATTCCTGGATCGTACCGGCGACGAGATCCACACTTCGATGGAAGCCGGACCGATGATCCGCAAGGCCGACATGAAACTGGCACCCTGGATCAATGCCTATGAAGACTGGAACGTCGATGTCGGTCTGATGTGCGGCCTTAAGGGCAAGGCACAGATCGGCAAGGGCATGTGGGCGATGCCGGACCTGATGGCGGATATGCTGCAGTCCAAGATCGCTCATCCCAAGGCCGGTGCCAACACAGCCTGGGTGCCGTCGCCAACGGCGGCGACACTGCACGCGACGCACTATCATCAGGTGGTGGTGTCGGAAATTCAGGAACAGCTGAAGTCCCGTCCTCGGGCCAGCCTCAATGACATCCTGTCCTATCCGGTAACCGATCTGCCGAACTGGTCGGCGGAAGATGTTCAGGCGGAACTCGACAACAACGCACAGGGTATTCTGGGCTATGTCGTGCGCTGGATCGATCAGGGGGTCGGCTGTTCGAAAGTACCGGATATCAACAACGTCGGTCTGATGGAAGATCGGGCAACGCTCAGGATTTCATCACAACACATCGCCAACTGGCTGTATCACGGCATCTGTACCGATCAGCAGGTGATGGAGACAATGAAACGCATGGCCGCTGTCGTCGATGATCAGAATGCCGGCGATCCTGCCTACATACCGATGGCCCCGTCCTTCGACGGCATTGCCTTCAAGGCGGCCTGCGATCTGGTGTTCAAGGGCAAGGATCAGCCGAGCGGTTATACCGAACCGATCCTGCATGCCCGCCGCCTCGAACTGAAGGCGGGATGAAATCCACGCAAGCCGGGCTAACGCCCGGCTTGTTTGTTTCTGGCCGGACGGAACCGTATCACGCGCCGAGGGGGCTATCATTCCAATCAATTGATAGTATATTTATGATAGGTTTTGGTTATTTAAGGAACTGTCATGAATTTGCGCGATCTGGAATATGTGGTTGCCGTCGCCGAGGAAGGACACTTCGGCCATGCTTCGGAACGCTGTCACGTCTCGCAGCCGGCGTTGAGCGGGCAGATCAAGAAACTTGAAGAGCAGCTCGGTGTGCAGTTATTCGAGCGCACAAACCGCCGCGTCTCGGTGACGCCGATCGGTGCCGATGTGGTTGCCAAAGCCAAACGGCTGTTGCTGATTGCCGAAGAAATCGAGGATGCCGCCGCGGTCTATGCCGATCCGCTGGCCGGTCAGTTGAGGCTCGGCATGATCCCGACCATCGGGCCGTACCTGCTGCCGTCGATCCTGCGTCCGCTCAAGGCCGCACTGCCGAAAGTGAAACTGACATTGTGCGAGGACGTCACGCAAAGTCTGGAGCGACGCTTGTGCTCAGGCGACATCGATGCCGCCATCACGGCGACGGAAATCGCCGAAACCGGACTGCAGGAGATCGTGCTGTATGACGAGCCGTTCCGTGTCGCCCTGCCCGAAGGACATGCGCTGGATACCGGCAAGGACATCGATATCAGGAAGATCAACGGCTCGGAATTGTTGCTGTTGAAGGACGGTCACTGTCTCAGCGATCAGGTGGCGCATCTGTGCGGATTGACCCGTAAGGCCAATGCCGATGGTCTTGATACCCAGGCATCAAGTCTCGAGACCATCGTCGGTCTTGTCGCCGCCGGGGCCGGCATCACGTTTCTGCCGTCATCCGCGTTGCATGAGGACGGCACTTCCAGAAGCGGCATCAGCATGCGAAAGGCCAGCAACAAAGCGGCGCAGCGCCGGGTGCGGCTGATTTTCCGTGAAACCTATCCGAAACGCCAGTTGCTAAATGAAGTCGCCGCCGTGATCGGGCGGCATCTGCCGACGGGAGTCGCTGTCGTCAGGTCTTGAGTGACGGCGTGACAGCGAGCCCGGTACCTTCGATGCCGGCAATGGCCGCCAGCTCGTCATTGCCGGAATTGTCGCCGCTGATGCCGACGGCGCCGATGATGGTCTGTGTTTGCGCATCCCTGATCAGCACGCCGCCCGGGACCGGGACCATCTTGCCGCCGGAAGCGGCCGCCACGGCACCCAGAAAAGCAGCGTTCTTGCTTTTGAGATCGCGTCCGTCGAGGCCGAACCCGAGCGCACCATATGCTTTGCCGATGGCGATTTCGGGTCTGAGAATGCCGCTGTTATCCTGCCGCTTGAAGGCAACCAGATGTCCGCCGGCGTCCAGTACGGCTATGGTCAGGGGATCAAAACCTGCCTTTGCCGCGTACTCGAGGGCACCGTCAACAATCCGGCAGGCTTGAGCGAGTGTAAGCGACATCGCCGTCTCCTATTTTTTGAGGCCGTTGGCCAGATAGCGGGTTGCCGCAGCAATACCGCCCCTTGATCCTTCATCGGTCAGGCCGAGTACATCAAGGGCGATTTCCAGCGATCCCAGTGTGCCCAGCATCATCGGCGCATTGACGTGTCCCATATGTGCAATGCGGATGGCCTTGCCGGTCAGATCGCCGATGCCGATGCCGAGGGTTACGCCGAGATTGTCGAAGCAGAAGGCGCGGATCGGTTCCGGCCTCAGCCCTTCGCGCAGTCTGAGCGTTGTCACCGAGACCGAACGCTGCTTGGGGTTGGTCATGTTGAAATCAAACGCACCGCTCTGGCGCCATACGTCTACTGCGGCATGGGTGGCGCCGGCCAGCAGTGCATGACGGCGGAAGATGTTCTTGAGGCCTTCCTGCAGCAGCATGTCCATGGCCTTGCGCAGTGCGAACAGCAGATGCACCGGCGGGGTGCCGCAATATTTCCGGTAGTGTTCCTCCATGTCGCGGAACGTCCAGTCCCAGTAGGATGTACTGAGATTAGCCGTTTTATGACGTTCCTTGGCGCGCGGACCGGCAGCGACGAAGCCCAGCCCCGGCGGTGTCATCAAGCCCTTTTGCGAGCCGCCGACGGCAACATCAACACCCCAGGCGTCCATTTTGAACGGCATGCAGGCCAGCGAGGCGACGGTGTCGACCATCAGAAGCGCATCGTGCCCGGCCGCATCCATGGCGGCACGGATCGCCGGAATATCGTTGACGCAGCCGCTGGCGGTGTCGATCTGCACCACCAGGACGGCCTTGATCTTGCCCTTCTTGTCGGCGCGCAGCTTTTTCTCGACTTTTGCAGGGTCGACGGCGGTCTGCCAATCACCCGGGACGACATCGATCTTGACGCCCATGGAGCGGGCCATGTCACCCCAGCCCGTGGCAAACCGGCCACTTTCCAGTACCAGTACCGTATCACCGCGGCTGAGAACGTTGGATACCGCACCTTCCCAGGCACCATGGCCGTTGGCGACATAGATGTAGGTGTCACCCTTGGTTTGAAAGATGGTTTTAAGATCCTTCAGGCAACTGTTGGTAATCTGCAGCAGCTCGCCGCCGCCCTCGCCACCATAAATGTCGATGGCCGGCCGGTGCATGGCCTGCAGAACTTCGTCCGGGACGGTGGTTGGGCCAGGAATGCTGAGAAACTGTCGACCGTTGCGTAATGTCATGATGGTGCCCTTGCGGCATGGAGGCGAATAGGAAATCGTTGTTGATCCTTCCCGACCGGCACTGACTTGTCCAGAACGTTAATGCTGAATCAGGCAGAGATTGCTTCGCCGGAAAAGGTCGTTAAATTATCCCCCACGCAGGGAAGGAAATATATCATGGAATTCGATTTTGTCATCGTCGGCGGCGGCTCCGCAGGATGTGTGTTGGCGAACCGGCTGAGTGCCGATCAGGGGTTCAGCGTCTGTCTGCTGGAAGCCGGGGGCGAGGACCGAAATCCGTGGATCCATATCCCCGCCGGTTATGTGAAGACGGTGGTCGATCCGGCAATCAACTGGATGTTCGATACCTCGCCCGACAAGAATACGGCGAACCGCCCTATTCCGGTGCCGCGCGGCAAGGTGCTCGGCGGATCCAGCGCCATCAACGGCATGCTGTACGTGCGCGGTCAGGCCAACGATTATAACACCTGGGGACAGATGGGGTGTCGCGGCTGGTCATTCGGTGACGTATTGCCCTACTTCAAACGCTCCGAAAACCGCGAGCAGGGAGCCGATGAATTCCACGCAATCGGTGGCCCGCTCAACGTCACGATGCCGACGACGCGCTATGATACCCTCGACAAGATCATCGAGGCTGGCGGCACGCTCGGCTATCCGACCAACGTCGATTACAACGGTGCCGATCAGACCGGCTTTGCCTATTACCAGGTGACGCAGCGCGACGGTCGCCGCTTCAGTGCCAAGAACGCCTATCTCGATCCGATCCGCAAGGTCCGCAAAAACCTCAAAATCGAGACCCGTGCCTTTGCGCAGAAAGTCCTGATCGAAGAAGGCCGTGCGGCGGGTGTCGAATTTCTTCAGAAGGGCGAGACAAGAACCATCCGGGCGCGCCGCGAAGTGATCTTGTGCGCCGGTGCGATCCAGTCACCACAGCTGCTGGAGCTTTCCGGGATTGGCCAGGGGGCGCGGCTGCAGGCCCTCGGCATCAGCGTCGTGCATGACCTCAAGGGGGTCGGGGAAAATCTGCAGGACCATTATATCGCCCGTCTGTCGTGGCGTCTGAAGGGGCTGGACAGTCTCAACCAGCTGACCCGGGGACCGCGACTGATGCGCGAAGTGATCAAATACTTCACGCAACACAAAGGCGCCTTGACGATGCCGGCGGGGATTATTGCCGGCTTCGTGAAAAGCAGTCCCGATCTCGAAGATCCGGATATCCAGTATCACATTGCGCACGCCACATTTGCCAATCCGCACAAACGTGTGTTCGACAAATTCCCGGGGCTGACCATCGGTTCGTGTCAGTTGCGACCGGAAAGCCGCGGCTATGTTCATGCGACGTCGCCCAACATGGCGGTCAAGCCTGATATCCAGCCGAACTTCCTCAACACGCGGACCGATTGTGATGTTCAGGTGGCCGGCCTCAAGATCGGCCGGGAATTGATGGCAAGCAGTGTCATGGCACCCTATATCGCCGAGGAACTGTCACCGGGGCCGTCAGTTACCAGTGATGCGGCATTCCTTGAACATGCCAGAAATACCGGTGCGACGCTGTATCATCCGGTCGGCACTTGCAAGATGGGGACCGACGAATTCGCCGTTGTTGATCCGTCATTGAAGGTCGTCGGCATCAATGGCCTCAGGGTTGCCGATGCCTCGATCATGCCGCGACTGATCAGCGGCAACACCAATGCACCTGCCATGATGATCGGCGAAAAGGCCGCCGACATGATCCTCGCGGCGAATCGCTGAGAGGGAGGCGCTTAAGCGCTGGCGGCGTCGCCGGGGGTATCGATATCTAGCAGGGTGCCCGGGTCATCGACGGTGACAGCATCGACGCGCTCGGGATGATTGTTGAGGATTTCACGGGCACCGGTATCGCCACTCAGCGCGCAGAGCCGGGTAAAGTAACGTTTCGCAAACAAAACCGGATGCCCCCTGCGGCCGTCGTGCACCGGCACGATGATATCGTGGCCGCGTTCGGAATCCAGTGCGGCGAGCAGGTTCAGCAATGTATTGGTTTTGAGGCGCGGCATGTCGCCAAGCACGATGAACATCGCCTGGGCAGTGCCGGTCACAGCATTGGCACCGGTAGCCAGTGAGGTTCCCATACCGGCCCATGGCGTGGCATTGCGAACGCAGCGGATGGGCAAGCCCTGAAGGGCACGCTCGACGGCATCGGCTTCATGCCCGGTGACAACGACGACGTCGCCCAAGCCGGCGGCAAGCACCGCATTGACGGTATGGCGGATCATCGGCTGGCCATCGATCAGATGCAGCATTTTGTTTTCATCACCGAAGCGCTGCGATCGTCCGGCGGCAAGGATGACCGCTGCTGTATCGGCCAGCGTGATCATACCGGGAACTTCTCGCGATAGGTCTTCAGGACTTCGGCAACCATCGAGATGGCAATTTCGGGCGGATTGCGTGAACCGATGGATATGCCGAGTGGTCCCTTGATGCGTTTGATCTGCGGTTCGCTCAGGCCTTCCGCCAGAAATCGCTGGACCCGTTCGGCATGTGTGTTGCGGCTGCCGAGTGCGCCGATATAGAACGCGCTTGAGTGCATGGCCGCATGCAGGACAGGCCCCTCAAGTTCGTGCTCGTGAAACAATGTCGCGACAGCAGTCCATGTATCGATACTGTCGGCATTCAGGGATTTCGATACGGTCGCACCTTCGCGTTCCGATTGCCGGGCTATATCATCATCGGTGGTGATTACGTGAACGGCGATATCCGATGCCACCGCGATCTGCACCGAGGCCACAACGACAGGTCCCTTGCCGGCAATGATCAGCCGCAGTGGCGGGCGATACAGTCGATCAAAGGTATGCCCGTCCAGCACCAGCTGCATGCGGGTATCGTCCCGGTCGACGGCAAGGATGTCGCTGCTGCCGTGTTTCATGTCGGTGATCAGTCTGAGCGGACTGCGGTCGGCCATTGCGGCGATCAGCCGGTCAAGATGAGCATCCGGAAAACTGACGTCGATGTAGACATCGATGGCGCTGCCGCAGGGCAAGGCAATATCGAAATAGGGCGAATTGACGCCATAACGGATGGAACGGTTTTCGCCGATATCCATGGCCGCCCTGGCTTCTTCGACCAGTGCTCCTTCGACGCAGCCGCCCGACAGGAAGCCGGTAAAATCACCGGCATCCGAGACCGCCATCTGACTGCCGGCAGGCCGTGGGCCTGTCGGCTCAACATTATACAGCGTGAGCAAGGCTGCACGTTTGCCTTCGGCGCGCCATTTGGCGAGGTCCGTCAGGACGTATTCTGAAAAGCGACCGTTCATCGGTTTTCGAAAAGGTTTGCTGGCCTAAGTTTTCGCATCCTCAATGGCACGCCATACGCGCTCCGGCGTCAATGGCATATCGATATGATGCACGCCTAAATCTTTCAGGGCATTGCAGACCGCATTGACGATGGCCGGCGGTGCACCGACGCAACCCGCTTCACCGGCTCCCTTGACGCCGAGCAGATTTTTCTTGGTCGGCGCGCCTTCGAAGTAACCGATCACCATCTTCGGCATGTCATCGGCACGGGGCAGGGCATAGTCCATCAGCGAGCCGGTGACCAGCTGACCGCTTTCGTCATACACGATGTTTTCCATCAGCGCCTGACCAAGACCCTGGGCAATACCGCCCATGACCTGACCATCCGCCAGCATCGGATTGATAATGGTGCCGAAATCGTCAATCACCCAGTAACCGTCGACCTTGATGGTACCTGTGGCGGGATCGACCTCAACCTCGGCGGCGTGGCCGCCGTTGGGGATCGAGATGATGGCGCGTTCGAACACGCTCGAGATATTCATGGCCCCCGGCTCCAGATCGTCCGGCAGACTGTCCGGGTTGTTCTGGGCATCAATGGCATCGCGCATCGTCATGGTGTGGTTGGTGCCGGGAACGTGGAAGCGGCCTTCCGAGAAGGCGACCTTGTCGGCATCTACATCGAAACGATGGGCGGCGATTTTCTTGCCGACTTCGACGATTTCGCGCGAGGTTTGCAAGACCGCACTGCCGCCGACTTCCATGCCGCGCGAGCCACCGTGACCGCCACCGATCGCCGTGGCGTCGGTATCGGCCTGATGGAACACGACATCCTCAATCGCCAGCCCGAGATGACCGGCAAGAATTTGTGCAAATGCCGTTTCATGTCCCATGCCGGTCGAGGAACTGCCGACCGAGAGCTCGACCTTGCCGTCTTCACGGAAGGAAACCTTGGCTTCTTCCTTGGGGCCACCGCCGGTGCACTCAAGATACATGCTGACACCGAAGCCGCGCTTCAGGCCCTTGGCTTCGCTTTTCTTGACCCGCTCGGCATAGCCTTCACGGTCGGAAAGCTTCAGCGTCATCTCGAACACTTCCGGGAAATTGCCGCAATCGATGTCGAGGCCCATCGGCGATTTCATCGGCAGGTCTTCGACCGGAATCAGATTCTTGCGGCGCAGCTCGATCGGATCCATGCGCAGCTTGGCGGCCGCATAATCGATGATCCGGTCCATCTGGTACGAACCTTCGGGACGGCCGGCGCCACGATAGGGATCAAGCGGACAGGTGTTGGTGAAGGGTGCGATGGCCGAATAATAGATGGCATCGAAATGATACGGACCGCCTTGCGTACGGCTTGAGCCGCCGGTCGGGGTGAAGGGCCCGACGGTTGCGCAAAACGCACCCAGGTTGCCGACGGTCTCGGTGCGCAGGCCACGGAATGTCCCGTCATTGTCGAGCGCCAGTTGCACCGTCGTGACCTGATCGCGGCCATGGGTATCCGACAGGAAGCTTTCGGCCCGGTCGTTGATCCATTTGACCGGTCGCCCGATCTGCTTGCAGGCGTGCAGGATCAGGATAGGCTCCTGATAGACGCCGTTCTTGGCGCCAAACCCGCCGCCGACATCCGGCGCGATGTGATGCAGGTTTTCCTTGCCGATTTTCAAAACGGAATCGGCAATGGTGTCGCGGTTGGCGTGGATGTTCTGGGAAGCGTTCCACAGCGTATATTTGCCGGTGGCGACGTCATAGCTGGCCAGCGCCCCGCGTGGTTCCATCGGCACGGCGGTAACCCGGTTGTTGACCAGGTCGAGCGAGATGATGTGATCTGCCTTGGCGAAGGCTTCCTTCTGCGCTTGTTCGTTTCCAAGCTCGAAATCCAGACAGATATTGTTCGGCGCAATATCCCAGATCTGCGGGGCACCATCCTTGATGGCTTCCGACTGATGGCTGACGGCCGGCAGGCTGGCGTATTCAACCTGGATCAGTTCAAGGGCGTCGCGGCAAATGTTCTGGTTTTCGGCGACGACCATGGCGACCGGCTGGCCGACATAGCGCACGCGGTCGATGGCGATCGGGTGGTGTGGCGGTTCCTTGAGATCGGAGCCGTCCTTGAACTTGCGAACAGCGGACTTAGTCGGGATCGGGCCATAGCCGGCGGCTTTCCAGTCGGCACCGGTGATCACACAAAGCACCCCTTCGAGCGCCAGGGCATCGCTGACATCAATGGACGTGATGTCGGCATGCGCTTCGGGCGAACGTAAAACCATGCCGTAGGCCTGGTTTTCGAGATTCATGTCGTCGATGTACTGGCCGTGTCCGGTCAGAAAGCGGAAATCTTCCATACGGCGCTGGCTGTCGCCGATACCGTTGCGTGATACTATTGTGCTCATTTTATTTCTCCCGCTCAGCCGTTCGCTTCCGCGACCGCACGGCGGGCGATAACGCCAACCAGATGTGCGCGGTACTCGCGGCTCGCGTGAATGTCATTGTTCAGATCATCTGCCGATACCATGCCGTCCTTGATGCTGTCGGGCTTGAAATGGGCCATCAGGGCCTGTTCCATTTCAGCAACGCGGAACACGCACGGACCGGCGCCGGTGACGGCGACACGGACGGTATTGCCGAATTTGGCGACCATCACGCCGACCAGGGCGTAGCGTGTTGCCGGGTTCGGGAATTTGATGTAGCCAGCGACTTCGGGAACCGGAAAGCTGATTTCGGTGATCAATTCACCTTCTTGCAGCGCCGTCTCGAACATGCCGGTAAAGAAATGGTCGGCGCTGATTTCACGTTTGTCGGTGATAATCTTAGCGCCCAGCCCGAGCACGGCGGCCGGATAATCGGCGGCCGGATCGCTGTTGGCGACGGAACCGCCGATGGTGCCGCGGTTGCGCACATGCGGATCACCGATACCGCCGGCCAGCTTGGCCAGGGCCGGAATGGCCGAGCGAATGTGCTCGTTGGCGGCAACGTCGGCGTGGCGGGTCATCGCCTTGATGTTGATGGATGTGCCGGCGGCCTCGATACCGACCAGGTCCTTGACCTTGCTCAGCGAGATCAGTGCGGACGGCATTGCCAGACGCTGTTTGAGAACCGGAATCAGGGTCTGCCCGCCGGCCAGAAACTGCCCGTCTTCGGCGTCACTGAAGGTGCCGGTTGTGGCTTCTACGGATTCGGGTGTTTTGATCTGAAATTCATACATGGCCTTAACCTCGCATCGCTTTGGCGCCGGTTTTCACGGCTTCGATGATGTTCTGGTAACCGGTACAGCGGCAGATGTTGCCTTCCAGTCCGTCCCGGATGTCATCTTCGGTGAGGTTGGGATTGGCTTCGGCCATGGCAACCGCAGTCATTACCATGCCGGGCGTGCAGAATCCGCACTGCAGGCCATGGTGCTCACGGAAGGCTTCCTGCATCGGATGCAGTTTGTCGCCGGTGGCCAGACCCTCGATGGTTTTGATGTCGCTGTCGTCGACTTCCCAGGCGAACACGGCGCAGCTTTTGACGGTTTTGCCGTTCAGGGACACGACACAGGCACCGCATTGGCTGGTGTCGCAGCCGACGTGCGTTCCGGTTAATTTCAATTGTTCACGAATGAACGTGCTGAGCAATGTGCGCGCATCGACCTCTTTGGTAACCTCAAGACCGTTAACGCGAACCGTAATCGCGGGCATTTGTATCTCCCCCCGGAATGTCATTTGTGGCCAGAAACCGGCCTTGAACTCACTCAAACGCTTGTAACACGGCTATGCCGACACGGCTTATATAAGCCAGGTGGCACAACAATGACACCATCACTATATAAAAACAGATGATGACCACTATATGAAAATTGGTGATGACGTCGCGTGTTGCAAGTCTTAATACACAATAGGCCTATAGAATAATACATTGAGCCGTCCGGCTGATGAAAATGGAGTACCGTTATGAAGCTGTCCGACGAGAAACGCATTGAAGCGCCCAGAGCTCAGGTATGGCGGGGTCTCAACGATACCGACATTCTGCAAAAATCAATTCCGGGCTGCGAATCCCTGGAACGCGTTTCCGATACTGAATTTAACGCCGAAGTCAGCGCCAAGGTCGGGCCGGTCAAAGCCAAATTCAAAGGCAATGTGCACCTGAGCGAGTTGAATCCGCCGGAAAGTTACCGGATCTCCGGTGAAGGCAAAGGCGGCGCTGCCGGTTTTGCCAAGGGCGGAGCGCGGATAAAACTGACCGAAGACGGCGACGCGACGATCCTCAGCTATGAAGTCGATGCCGATGTCGGGGGTAAACTGGCGCAAATCGGCGGCCGTTTGCTGGAAGGCACCTCTAAAAAGCTGGCCGCAGAGTTCTTCAACAATTTCGAAGCGGCCCTGAATGCCGCCGGCTCCGCTACCGGTGCGGCGCCCGAATCCAGCGATGAAGCCGACGCTGCCGCAGAACTGGTGCCACCCACCACGGCCACCGGTGGTGGTGCCGGGCGGATCTGGCTGATCGTCGGCGTGGTTTTTCTGGTCGGTGCGCTGGCACTGACGCTTTTCAGATAAGTGCCCGTTGAAATGACCGATAAGCGACTATTGATTATCGGCCATATCCCATCGCCGAATACGAAACGTTTGCGTGACGCCGTTGTCGCGGGGGCGTCATCGACCGAGATTGCCGGCGTCAGGGTGACCGTGCTCAGCCCGTTCGAAGCCGGACGCGGTGATGTGCTGAAAGCGGATGCGGTTATTTTCGGGACGACCGAAAATCTCGGCTACATGTCGGGGGCGCTCAAGGACTTCTTTGATCGAAGTTATTACGGTGTTCTGCACGAAAAGCAGGGCATGCCCTATGCCCTTTATGTCCGCGCCGGGCTGGATGGCACCGGGACAATCCGGGGCGTGACGACGATTGTCACCGGTCTTCGCTGGAAGCCGGTTGCAGAGCCTTTGCTGCTGAAGGGGGATTGGCAAAGCGGATTCGTTGACCAGGCCTATGAGCTCGGTCAGCTGGTCGCGGCGGGACTTGAGACGGGGGTGTTTTAAATCCCCGAGCCTAAAGCACCGACGCAGAACTGATTTAACCCTTCATCCCACAGCCACGCCACGGGACCGGCATCGGCATGGACGACAACAAGTAATTCGCCAATACGATCGACGGCTACCGCAATCAGGTCGAGAAAATAGTCCAACTCGTTTTTGGAGAGGCAATGTGGAAGGGCGATTGGTTGTCTCATTTCTTCCATAGTTGAATACTACTATATTTTTGATGTTGCGGCATAGAAATATTGCAGTGCAACAAAAATACGGTTTGCCGCCTGAGAGCGAAGCCTGGGCGGTGATCAAAATAATTTTTTTGGACAATAGCCATTGATGAAAGATATTGGTTTGGCCAAAGTGTCGTCCCCGCAGTGATGATTCCGAACAAGGAGATCGAGATGAGCCGCATCGTCTACGTAAACGGCGAATACCTTCCTGAAGAAGATGCCAAAATTTCAGTGTTCGATCGGGGATTCCTGTTCGCCGATGCGGTCTATGAAGTCTGTGCCGTGATCGACGGCAAGCTGGTCGACAACGATCTGCATCTGGCACGACTGGCGCGGTCAATGACGGAACTGAAAATGACGGCACCGGCCAGCGGCGCTGATATCACCGCCATTCAACACGAAATGATCCGCCAGAACGGCATCGACGAGGGGCTGATCTACATGCAGGTGACGCGCGGCGCTGCGGATCGCGATTTTGCCATGCCCAAGGATGCGACGCCTTCGCTGGTGATGTTCACACAGAAAAAAAATCTCACCGGCAATGCCGTTGCCGGCAAGGGCATCTCGGTTGTCACGGTGCCGGACATCCGCTGGAAACGCCGCGACATCAAAACCGTCGCTTTGTTGCCGGCGTCGATGGCCAAGCAGGCCGCACTTGATGCCGGTGCCAATGATGCCTGGTTCGTGGAAGACGGTTTCGTCAACGAAGGCAGCTCTAACAACGTTTTCATCGTTACCGAAGACGGCAAGATCATCACCCGTCATCTGGGCACCGAAATTCTCCACGGGATTACCCGTAAAACTGTGATGGAACTGGCCAAACGCGAAAATCTGGTCATCGAAGAGCGCGCCTTTACGCCGGAAGAAGCCTACGAAGCCAGAGAAGCCTTTGCGACAAGCGCCTCGGCCTTTGTGATGCCGGTGGTCAAGATCGACGGCCATATCCTCGGCAATGGTGTGCCGGGTCCGGTCGCCGAGAAAATGCGCAAGCTCTATATCGAGATGGCGAAGGCAGGCTGACACCATGAGACTTAAAAACAAGACGGCAATTGTCGTCGGGGCCGGGCAGCAGCCGGGTCAGACGCTGGGTAACGGCCGCGCCACGGCGCTTCGTTTTGCCCAGGAAGGGGCGCGGGTTCTGTGCCTTGATATTGATCAGGCGCGGGCGCAGGAAACCGTTGATCAGATCATCAAGGAAGGCGGCGAAGCGGCTGCGTTTGCCGTTGATGTGACCAGCGAGGATGCCTGCCGTAATGTCGCCGAGGCGGCGCACAAGCAATTCGGGCGGATCGATATTCTGCACAATAATGTCGGCCGTTCGGAAGGCGACCGCGCGACCACGGAAATGGACGCCGACATGTGGGACACGCTGATGGCGCTGAACCTCAAATCGATGTTCCTGATGTGCAAGCACGTCTTGCCGTACATGCGAGAGCAGGGTTCCGGCGCGATCATCAACGTGTCTTCAACGTCTTCTATCGCGGCGCGACAGACGGTCACCTACAAAACCTCAAAGGGGGCGGTCAACACCTTCACCCAGCATCTGGCCTGGGAAAATGCTGGTTACGGGATTCGCGCCAACGTGATTTTGCCGGGGCTGATGGACACGCCGATGGCGATTGAACGACGCGCCCGCGAACAGGGTATCGACCGCGATGTGGTGCGGCAAAGCCGCAACAAGCAGGTGCCGCTGCAAAATCAGATGGGCACCGCCTGGGACGTTGCCAACGCGGCGCTGTTCCTGGCCTCCGACGAAGCACGGTATATCACCGGCGTGGTTCTGCCGGTTGACGGCGGTCTGCTGATCAAGATCGGTTGAGATCGACCGATCAGGTGCCGCCGGGTTTGGTCGCGATTTCGGTCGAGCGGTGCTTGTGCTGCAAGGCGACGCCGATCCCTTTCAGGCGCGGCAACAGCCATAACGTCATCAACAGGCCGGTCGGTCCCCACAAGATAAAATGCACCCAGATCGCCGGCTCGAACTTGAATTCGACCCATAAGGCGAGACCAACCAGTATCGTGCCCAGTATCAGCATCGCCGGCACCACGGCACCGTCGCCGGCGTCATGCTCGCTGAGCACCAGACCACAGACCGGGCAAGCCTCGACGACTTCCAGATAACGCTTGAACATACGACCCTGCCCACAGCGGGGGCAACGACCGGCAAAGCCAAGGCGGATGGTTTCCTTGACGCTGCGCTCGGGAAAGTCGGTCTCTGACATGGGTAAATCCTAATTCAACGCCTAATTCAACGGGCGAATAAACATTATATAATTACTGAATATGTATAAATGTCTCGTCTTTCAACCATTGCAACCATTATGTCGCTTAGTTGGGCTTGCGTCCAAACCTTGCTGGACGTACAAACCCGGCCATGGCGCCACCGCTTCTCAATCTTTCCAAAATCGGCCTGACATTCGGCGGTACACCGCTGCTTGATGGCGCAGAGATGTCTGTTGAGCCCGGCGCCCGGATTTGTCTTGTCGGGCGCAACGGTTCCGGCAAATCGACGTTTCTAAAAATCGCTGCCGGTATCATGGAAGCGGACAGCGGTGAAGTATTTCATCAACCCGACGCGACCCTGCGGTATCTGCCGCAGGAGCCTGACGTCAGCGGTTATGATACCGTGCGCGAGTATGTCGAAGCAGGCCTGGCCCCCGGCGACGAGCCATACCGGGCGCAGATACTGCTGACCGACCTCGGCATGACCGGCGATGAAATTCCGGCGCATCTTTCAGGCGGCGAGCGCAGGCGGGCGGCACTGGCCAGAACGCTGGCGCCGGACCCGGATATCCTGCTGCTGGATGAGCCGACCAACCATCTTGATCTGCCGGCCATCGAATGGCTGGAACAGGAACTGAAGGGTCGCCGCACGGCGCTGGTGCTGATTTCCCATGACCGGCGTTTTCTGGAAACCTTGTCGAATGCGGTGGTCTGGCTGGACCGCGGCCGGACCATCAGGCTCGACAAGGGGTTTGCCGAATTCGATGCGTGGCGTGATGATATTCTGGAGCGTGAAGTCACCGAGCGCCACAAGCTGGATCGCCGGATCGTTTCGGAAACGTCGTGGCTGCACAAGGGTGTTACCGCCCGGCGCAAACGCAATATGGGCCGCTTGCGTGCCCTGCAGGACCTCAGGCAAACCCGCCGCGAACAGCGCCAGCAGACCGGCACGGTGAAAATCACCTCCAGCGAAGCCGAGGCGTCGGGCAAGCGGGTGATCGAAGCCCAGCATATTTCGAAATCCTTTGGCGATCGCAAGATCGTCGATGACTTATCGATCCGCATCTTGCGCGGTGATCGGGTCGGCGTCATCGGACCGAACGGCGCCGGCAAGACGACGCTGCTCAATTTGCTGACCCAGGGACTGAAGCCGGACAGCGGGCGTGTGCAGATGGGCACGACCTTGCAGATTGCGACCCTTGATCAAAGCCGCGAGTCGTTGTCCCCGGAAACGACCATGCAGGAAGCCCTGACCGGCGGCAGCGGCGACAGTGTCACGGTCGGTGGCGAGCAGCGCCACGTGATCGGCTATATGAAGGATTTCCTGTTCGATCCGTCGCAGGCCCGCACAGCGGTCTCGGCCCTGTCCGGGGGCGAACGCGGCCGCTTGATGCTGGCCCGGGCGATGACGCGTCCTTCCAACATGCTGGTGCTTGACGAGCCGACCAACGATCTTGATCTGGAAACACTCGATCTGCTTCAGGAAATGGTCGCCGACTATGCCGGCACGGTTCTGATCGTCAGCCATGACCGCGATTTTCTCGACCGCGTCGTGACTTCGGTACTGAATTACGAAGGCGACGGTCGCTGGCAGGAATATGCCGGCGGCTATACGGACATGGTTTTCCAGCGCGGCAGCGGGATCGAGGAACAAGCCCGCGCCCGGATGGCGGCCAGAGCGTCAAAGAACGGCAAGCTGGAAAAACCGCGCGAACAAAAAAAGCCGAAGATGACCTTCAAGGACAAGTATGCGCTCGAGACATTGCCGGATCGCATCACCGAGATCGCCAAGGAACTGGCAACCCTGCAAAATAAACTTTCCGACCCGGGCCTCTATACCCGTGACCCGGTTGCGTTCGATGCCGGCAGCCGCAAGCTGGCCGAACTGACGAAACAGAAGGCCGAAGCCGAAGAAGAATGGCTTCGTCTTGAAGTTCTGCGCGAGGAAATCGAAAGCGCCTGAGCGGGCGTTCAGATCAGTTCTGCGGCGATAACATATTCTGAGTGACCCTGATCGACTGGTCGGAGGAATCGGCATAGAAGATGTGCCGTCCGATCTTGGCGACGCGGTCTTTGTTTTCAGCCCAATCCGGTGTCACATAATCAGCGTGATACCATAAGGCGCCATTGGTCGGATCCTTGACGATCCCGGCACTGATCAGGCGCGCCAATGTCGATGCGCGCCGCCAGGCGACGGCATTGACCGGATCGTCCTTCTTGCCGTCACACCACCACGAGAACTGGCAACGGTGTCGGCGCACCTCACCCCCCTGACGAACCACGTCACAGACGTCGGAGGGGAAGTTGGGACTGTTGACCCGGTTCAGTGTTACGGCGGCGACGGCCAGTTGTCCGGCAACCGACTCCGAGCGGGCTTCCCAATAGATATTCAGTGCCAGACAGCGTAACTGCTGCAAACGGGCATCATCGTTTACATGTTCGGAATAATTTGTTGCAGTTGCGAAGAGACGTTGCGATTGCAACTGCCTGTCGTTGATTCCCGGTTTATCGGCATGCGATGCCGACAGCCAGAAAATCACACAAAACAGTGTTAAACCAACAGCCAGTGCGATATTTCGACTGGTCATCATTGTATGTCTCCTCTTTCCTGCTTCTTTCCCAGAAAGAAGCGAGACGTCATTCTTCATCGTAAATGTGTGCCCATATAACGTTTTCGGGAAACATTTCAAGTTTTTATTGTGCGCTGCACAATAACCCTGTAGACGCTGCCTTGCGGGCTTTGGCATGACGTGTCAGAACGGCATACGCTGAAAAAGATCGCATTTAGGGGAAATCCATTGAAGACGCGTGTTCGTAAAGCCGTATTACCTGTTGCAGGCCTTGGCACCCGCTTCCTGCCGGCGACCAAATGCATGCCGAAAGAAATGCTGCCGGTGGTCGATAAACCGCTGATCCAGTACGCGATTGAAGAAGCGGAAGCGGCGGGGATCGAACAGTTCATGCTGATCACGGGTCGCGGCAAGAATTTGCTGGAAGACCATTTCGATCATGCCTTCGAGCTTGAGCGCACGCTTGAACTGCGCGGCCGTCTGAAGGAACTGGAGATGGTGCGCGATTTTCCCGAGCCGAGCAAAATCCAGTACATGCGCCAGCAACAGGCGCTCGGACTTGGCCATGCGATCTGGTGCGCGCGCGATTTCGTCCGTGACGAGCCGTTTGCGGTTATTCTGCCTGACGATATGGTGCTCGCCGAAACCGGTTGCCTGAGCCAGATGATGGAGGCTTATGCCGAGGTTGGCGGCAACGTCGTTGCGGTCGGTGAAGTACCGCGGGAACATACCAACCGCTACGGCATTCTTGATGTCGAAAGCGACGATGGCCGCATTGCCAAAGCGCGGGGTGTGGTCGAGAAACCGGCCCCGGAAGACGCGCCGTCGACATTATCGGTGATCGGGCGCTACATCCTGCAGCCGGATATTTTTACGCACCTGGACAAGAAACAAAAGGGCGCCGGTGGTGAAATTCAGCTGACCGACGCGATTGCGGCGACTTTGGGCACGGTTCCGCTGCACGGTCTCAGATATAAGGGCCAGCGGTTCGACTGCGGATCAAAGACCGGCTTCATCGCCGCCAATGTGGCGTATGCACTGGACCGGGAAGACATGGAAAAAGACGTGCGCCAGGCCATTATGGAACTGCTTAAATAAGCCGACCTCAGTGATCAGGTCTTGGGAGGGACCGGTATGGCACGTTACGTTCTGGCCATCGATCAGGGAACGACTTCAAGCAGGGCGCTGGTCCTGGACGATGCCTATCGGGTGATGGGTGCGGCACAGCAGGAATTTCCCCAGCTGTATCCGGCGTCCGGCTGGGTCGAACACAATCCCGAAGATATCTGGCGTTCTGTCGTCGAGACCTGCCGCGACGCCGTCGGCAACGCGGCCATTGATTTCAGCGACATTGCCGCCATCGGGATCACCAACCAGCGCGAAACGACGGTGCTGTGGGACCGCACGACCGGCCAGCTCGTCTACAATGCCATTGTCTGGCAGGACCGGCGGACGGCGCCGCTGACAAATGCACTCAGGGACCGTGGCCATGAAGAAATGGTGCGCGCAACGACGGGGCTTTTGCTGGATCCCTATTTTTCAGGCTCGAAAGTCGCCTGGATTCTCGATCATGTTGAAGGGGCGCGGACGCGCGCCGAAAACGGTGAGCTTGCTTTCGGCACCATCGACAGCTTTCTGATCTGGCGAATGACCGGCGGCGATCGACACGTCACGGATGCCACCAATGCCAGCCGAACCTTGCTCTATGACATTCACCGGGGTGCATGGTCGGACGCGCTGCTGGCACTATTCAATGTACCGAAATCGCTGTTGCCCGAGGTGCTGGATTGCGCCGCGGATTTCGGCATGACCGATCCGTCGATCTTTGGCCATGCCATCCCGATCACCGGTGTCGCCGGCGATCAGCAGGCGGCCAGTATCGGTCAGGCATGTTTTCAGCCGGGTATGCTGAAGGCGACCTACGGCACCGGTTGTTTCGCCATGCTGAATACCGGTGTCGACCCGGTTCGCTCCGAGAACCGTCTGCTGACGACAATCGCCTGTCAGCTGGACGGCACGGTGACGTATGCGCTGGAAGGTTCGATTTTTGTCGCCGGTGCAGCCGTGCAGTGGCTGCGCGACGGGCTCGGCATTATTGAGCGTGCCGACCAGACCGATGCGATGGCGGCACTGTCACAAGATGACGGTGTCTATCTGGTGCCGGCCTTTGTCGGTCTCGGCGCCCCTTATTGGGATCCGGATTGCCGGGGCGCGTTGTTCGGGCTGACCCGGGCTACGGGGCCGAACGAACTGGCCATGGCGGCTTTGGAAAGCGTCTGCTTTCAGACACTCGATCTGATCGAGGCGATGCACCGAGACTGGCAAGCGGACGGCGGAACCGTGCTCAGGGTCGATGGCGGCATGGTTGCGTCGGACTGGTTGCTGCAACGGCTGGCGGATATTCTGGCGGCACCCGTCGACCGGCCGCAAATGCTCGAGACAACGGCGCTCGGTGCCGGCTATCTGGCAGGGATGCAGATCGGCCTTTATGGCGATCCGGCGACGTTTGCGGCGAGCTGGGCCTGTGATGCGACGTACCGATCGAAAATGAATGCCGATCATCGCCGCCTGCGCATAGACGGCTGGCGCGATGCGGTGCGCCGGACCTTGTCGTGAAGACCGGGCCTGCGTTAGCGAGACAGCGTCGCTGCAGACAGTTCTTCGTAAATTCCCTGCGTCACATGCGCCCTTGTGCTGTCCGGTAATTCTGCCAATCCGATGGTCCGGGTGATCGGCGGATTGCCGAAGGGGATTTTTTTCAAAGGCAGCGGAAAGCCTGAATCGACGCAATTCTCGGGAATGATGGAGACGCCAAGACCGTTGTAGACCATGGTGGCGATTGCTTGCAGGTTCTCCAGTTCCATCGTGATATGCACATTCAATGACCGCTGCTTCAGGTGTTCGTCGATGAGCTTGCCGGTCCAGGCATTATTGTTGAAGCGTATGTATGGATATTCTTCCAGGAGCACGCTGTCTTTCGTCGCTTTTGCATCTGCAGGGGCGATGACAATGAACTGTTCGCGGGCGATGGGCCTCCAGCGGAAGTTCGTGTCACTTTCGGTCGGGGTAATGATGATCGCCGCGTCGATCTGCCGGTTCACCAGCCGTGTTACCAGGCCGGCGGAATGGTCATCGACCAGACGGACGAGCAGATTCGGAAATCGCCGCTGACATGCGGCCAGGGCTTTCGGCACAATCCCGGTCAGTGTCGTCGGCATCGCGCCAAGGGCGAATTCACCCCTGAAGTCTTTGGTGGCAATCGAGTGTTCAAGTTTGTCGTATTCAGCAACGATATTACGGACTGCACTCAGGATGGAGCGGCCTTGCCGGTTCAGAATGGGCGGACGCTTGGTGCGGTCGAAAAGGTCAGTTCCAAAGGCTTCCTCAAGCGCTTTCATCTGCAGGCTGACGGCTGAAGGGGTGCGGTTGAGAATATCCGCAGCGGCCATAAACCCACCCGTCTCGGCGATGGTGATGAACGTTCGCAGATAGCTGATACGCATGTGGTCTCTCGTCCGTCATTGGATCGTGGGGCGATCCCCTGCGATGAATGATAAAATTTGAGAAACTTATATGCTAAATCAACACATAGTAAAAATAATTTACGATAAACGTAAGTATAACTTGGTTGCCTGGATTTATGAGCAGCAATAGCATCTGACGAGAGTTGGTTGTTCATCAAACGACGAAAGCGACCATAAAAATCCAAATGTCCGGTTTGTCAGGTTTGAATTAAACACTGAGGGTATAACCCGGACCGGCAGCAAGAAAAAAGGAATACGTAGATGTCTGAACAACCCCTTGGCAGCCCTGACGATGCCGCCGGTGCCCCTGCGGGCGGGATCGAAAGCGCCCCGGTCCGCGCCACCATTCCGGCACACGAAGTCGGCAGCGTCAGCCTGTCGCCTCTGGGCTCCTTTGAAGCCGGCAGTTACCAGACCTTCACGCTGGTCTATACCGCCGGCAAGTTCGGCATTGATGATTCCGGCTCGATGCGGATTTGCTTCCGCTTCGCCAGCGACCAGACCCGGCCCCAGTTCGATGACCCTAAGCGGCCGAACTTTTCCACCGTGGTCGCCTCCAACGGCGCCGTGCTGCAATACCATTATGACCCCAAGGGCAACGTCAGGCCGTGGGACCGCACGTTGTACATCAAGGTCGTAAAGGGTTTCCTGCGCGAGGGCGACACCATCACCGTGACCTTCGGCGATACCTCAAAGGGCTCGCCTGGCATGCGGCTGCAGACGTTCTGCGAAGACACCTTCGAATTCCACACCCTGATCGATCCGATTGCCACCTATTGCTATCAGCCGGTGCCGCATCAGCCGGTCATCAAGATCGTCTCCGGCCCGCCCGAGGTTTATCTCGCGGTGGCACCGACGCTGATCAGGACGGGGACGCCGTTTGCGCTCAAGATGAAGGGTGAAGATCGCTGGGGCAATCCGTCCGACCAGTGCGACGCAAGCTTTTCGCTGCGCGTGAGCGGCGCGGTTGCGGTGAATGGATTGCCGAAATCCGTCACTTTCAAGCCGGGTGAATTTACCAACATCATCGAGGGACTGGCGCTGCCGTCAGCCGGTGAAGCGGTGATCGAACTGGTTGATGCGAACGGTAACGTTGCCGCTGCCAGCAATCCGATCCGCGCCGTCGATGCGCCCGCGTACAAGCATTTCTGGGGCGACCTGCACGGCCAGTCGGAAGAGACCATCGGCACCGGCAGTGCGCGGGAATATTTCGAGTATGCCCGCGACAAGGCTTTCGTCGACGCGACTGGCCATCAGGGCAACGATTTCCAGATCACTTCACCGTTCTGGAAGGAACTGGATGTGCTTTGCGAAGAGTATGATGCATCGGGTTCGTTCGTCGCCATTCCAGGCTATGAGTGGTCCGGCAATACCGGGCTGGGCGGCGACCGCAACATGTATTTCCCGGTAGCGGGCCGCACACTGCGTCGCTCGTCGCATGCACTGGTGCAGGATCACAGCGATCTCGCCAGTGATGCCAACAGTGCCGCCGAGCTGTTTCAGGCGCTGGCCGACAATAAGGAATGGGACGTGGTCGGTTATGCCCACTGCGGCGGCCGCTATGCCGACGTCAAACTGGCGCACGACGGGCGCTTCGAGAAGTCGATGGAAGTGCACAGTTCCTGGGGCACGTTCGAATGGCTGGTGCAGGACGCCTTCGAAATGGGCTACCGGGTCGGCATCGTCTCCAACTCCGACGGCCACAAGGGGCGTCCGGGGGCCAGTTATCCGGGGGCCTCGCTGTTCGGCGCGGTCGGCGGGCTGACCTGCTTCCTGACCGATAATCTGTCCAGAGAATCCATCCTCGATGCGATGCGCAAGCGGCATCATTACGGCACCACCGGCGGCCACGGCGGGCGCATGTTCATCGATGTTCAGGCGACGTTTTCCGAGACGGCAAGCGTCTATCACGACGATCCCAAACTCGGACCGAGTGCCGGCACATCATCGACAAGTGCGATCATGGGCGACATCGTACATCTGCCGTCGGGCACGGCCGAGCTCAACATCGACATTCATGGCGCGCAGCCGATCGAGCGGGTCGATATCTTCAACGGCCTCGATCATGTCGAAACCGTCCGTCCGTATCGCCACGACGATCTCGGCAACCGCATCCGCGTGATGTGGGAAGGGGCCGAATACCGTGGCCGCTTCCGTCAGGTCATCTGGGACGGCGAAGCGCACCTTTCGGACAACCGCATCCTGGCGTCGAAGCCGATCAACTTCTTCAACCGTGACAAGACCCTGGATCAGGTTTCCGACACGCAGGTGAAGTGGCAGGCGCTGACCACCGGCAACATCGGCGGTTTTGATCTTTGGGTCGAGGATGCCTACGGCGGCACGCTGAAGATCGAGACCCCCCTGGTGAAATGCGGTGTGCCACTGGAGGAAATCGGTCTTGAGGACGAGATTTTCGACAAAAGCGACATTCTGCCGCGTTATCTGAAGGTTTTCCGGCTGCCGGCTGAAAATCCGCATCGTCAAATGACCTTCACGCGGACACTTGATCTTAAAGCCAGCGGCGACAATCCGATCTTCATTCGTGTTACCCAGGAAGACGGCACACTGGCCTGGACCAGCCCGATCTACATCTATCGCTGAAAATCGGTGGAAAAACCTGCGTCTGCGGCGTAGGTTCCTGCCAACTTCGGCTGATACGTGAGCTCGCCTGCCTGTCTGCAGTGCGGGCCGGGATTGAAAAGGTACGTTTAAGACCATGAAAGCATCGCAAATCGGTATCCAGGTTATGCGCGAAATGCCCGCTGACGCGGACGATCTGGCGCAGGCGTGGCTGGTGCGTGGCGGGTATCTGCAACAGCACGCCGCCGGGATCTACTGCGTGACCGGACTGATGTACCGGGTTGAGGAAAAAGTATCGCGCATCATTTCCGAGGAAATCACCCGCTACGGCGGCATGCAGATCAGGCTGCCGATCCTGCAGAGCGCGGAGATCTGGAAACAATCCGGCCGCTGGGCGGTTTATGAACACGCCAATCTGATGTTCCAGTCGACCGACCGCAAAGGCCGCATGTTCGGCCTCAGCCCGACCGCTGAAGAAGTGGTCTGTGATCTGGCCAAGCATCTGATCCGCTCACCGGCGCAGATGCCGCTCAACCTGTTTCAGCAGAACATGAAATTCCGCGATGAACTGCGCCCCCGTTCCGGGCTGCTGCGGTCGCGTGAATTCATCATGATGGATGCCTACAGCTTCGATATGGATGAAGACGGCCTTGATCTGTCGTATCGCAAGATACGTCAGGCATATCATGCCGTGTTCAAGAAAATGGGCTTCGATTACATTGTCGTGCAGGCGGATTCCGGTGCCATCGGCGGCTCGGCGTCCGAAGAATTCATGGCTATCAGCTCGGCTGGCGAAGACACGCTTTTATATACCGACAGCTACGCTGCCAATGTGGAGCGCGCCGCCAGTGAAGCCCCGGCCCCGGTCAAAGCCGAAGACGGCCCGATGCAGATCATCGACACACCGGATAGTGAAACCATCACCAAGGTCGCCGATTTCGTCGGCGTGCATCCCTCGGCAGTTCTGAAAACGCTGGTCTTCGATCTGGTCTATCAGGACAGGGTCGAGCCGGTGGTGGTGCTGATCCGCGGTGATTGCGACGTCAATCCGGTCAAGCTGTCCAACCATTATGGTGCGATTGCGGCACAGCCGTCCGACGTCGGTACGGTGCGCAAGGTAACCGGCTGCGAGCCCGGCTACGTCGGCCCGATCGGCATGTTGCCGGGGGCAAGGATGATTGCCGACAAGACCCTCGACGGACTGACCAGTCTGGTTTCCGGCTGCTGCGAGAAGGACCGGCATGCCGTCAAAGCCATGCCTGGCCGGGATTTCCCGTTACCGGAAATGGTTGATCTGCGGACCGCCAATCCGGGTGAAATCGGCCCGGGTGGTCAGCCCCTGCAGCAGTGCAAGGGGATCGAGATCGGCCACGTCTTCAAGCTTGGGACAAAATATTCAGAGGCGCTCAATGCCGGGGTCATCGATTCCAACCAGAAGTTCCAGAACTTCCAGATGGGTTGTTACGGGATCGGCACGACGCGCATCCTGCAAACCATCGTCGATCAGAACTGCGACCAGGAAACCGGCATCCGCTGGCCGGTCGTGCTGGCGCCGTATCATGCGCACCTGATCCCGGTGAAGGCGGATAATCCCGAAATGATGGAAGCGGCTGAAAAGATGGCGGCGACGCTGGAAGCCCGCGGCTGCGAATGCATCGTCGATGACCGCAAGGGCAGCCTCGGCTCCAAGCTGAAGGACGGCGACATTCTAGGCCTGCCGCTCAGGGTCGTGTTCGGCCGCGATCTGGCCGACGGCAAAGTCGAGATTTTCAATCGCCTGACCGACGAAAAAGACGTCGTCACGCTGGATGAAGCGATCGAGCGTCTGTCCGGTTTCGTCATCAGTGAACTGGCCGCCGCCAACGCCCGGCGCGATGCAGTGATCGCCGAAGGTGTCTAGGATCGGGGCTGGGTTCTCTACGACTTGTTAGACACCGTCACCCCGGCGAAGACCGGAATGACGGAGCGGATTTAACGACCCTGTGCTTCCGCCAGCAGCTTGTAGGAATTGCGCCGGTCGGCCTGATCGAAGGTCCACGTCAGCACCACGGCTTCGTCGATGCCGAGGTTATCGGCGAGTTGGTCCAGCTGTTTATAGACTTCTGCGCCGGTGCCGATGATAGCGTTGGCACGAAGTCCGTCGAGGCGGCGCTTGTCGGCGTCCGTATATTCATAGGCGGCGGCAGTTTCAGGTGATTGCAGGGCACGAAGATCGCCTTTCTCGCGCAACACCTTCCAGTGTACCCGGGATGAAAACAGGCGTTCCGCATCGGCTTGGGTTTCTGCGGCCAGTGCCCAGACACAGATATTGGCAATCGGTTCCGGATAGCGTGCGCTCGGTTTGTAGTTCTGCCGGTACACCTGCATGGCCCGCTCGACACCCTGACCATCGGTGATGAAGTGGGCAAAGCAGTAGGGAATGCCGAAGTGTGCGGCGACCTGTGCGCCGAAATCCGATGTACCGAGCATCCATATTTCCGGCGATGTCGGCCCCTGCGGTTTGGCGACGAGGCCCTGATGCGGATGGCCGACCGGTAACGGCTGACCCGATACCCAGGCCATCAGATCCAGCACATTGGCCGGAAACCGCTCGGCATCTTCGGCGGCGTTGGGGTTGAGTGCATAAGCAGTCTTGCCGTCGGAGCCGGGTGCCCGGCCAAGACCGAGATCAATGCGTCCGGGTGCCAGGGCTTCCAGCACGCGGAACTGCTCGGCGACTTTCAGGGGGGCATAGTGCGGCAGCATGATCCCGGCGCTGCCGATGCGAATGCGATCCGTTGTCTGTGCAATCGCCGCCATGATGATTTCCGGTGCCGTGCCGACAATCGTCGGATGGTTGTGATGTTCGGAAACCCAGAAGCGATGATAGCCCAGTTCTTCGCAATAGCCGGCCAGCGCAATGGTATCGAGAATGGATTGCGTTTCGGCAACGCCGGCCACGGCGGTTGACTGGTCGAGAACGGAAAGCTTCACCATTTCATCCGGCGTCCGCGTCGTCGAAGGCTTTCTTGACATGCCGCATGCTGTCCAGCGCTGCCGGCAAGCCACAGTAGATGGCGGTCTGCAGTACCGCTTCGACGATCTCTTCGCGGGTACAGCCGTTATTCAGTGCGCCTTTCAGATGCACCGCCAGTTCGTGCGGCCGGTTCAGGGCCGTCAGCATGCCGATGTTCATGAAGCTGCGGGTTTTGCGGTCGAGACCCGGTCGCGCCCATGTCGCACCCCAGCCGTATTCGACGACCAGGTCCTGCAAGGGTCTGGTCAACTCATCCACAGATGCCATACTTTTGTCGACGTGAGCATCGCCAAGGACTTCGCGCCGCACCTTCATGCCTGCATCATATTGCTTTTGATCCATTGTCTCTCCCCCAAATTATGATTTGATTCGCCGCAGCATAGCCGACCAATGCGGCGCGGCAAGCGAAGAGGAACAGTAAAGTCATGAAGCCGGCGGCGCGGCCGTCGAATCGCGGATTTTGATCTCGGTCGGCAACTCCAGTCTGATCGCGGATTCATTGCCGGCAATACAATCGAGAATATATTGTGCGGCGGTTTCGCCCATGCGGCGGCTCGGCACATGAACCGTGGTCAGACCGGGTGTCAGGTGTTCCGCCAGCGGCAAATCGTCAAAACCGACGATGGAGACATCCTTCGGCACATTCAGACCCATGTGCTGGGCTTCCAGTATGGCGCCGATGGCAAGCACGTCGTTGCCGCAGAAAATTGCCGTCGGCCTTGTTGCGGCACCGGGGGCCATCAGGGCCCTGAAAGCATCGCGGCCTTCGCGGACTTCATAGGGCTTTTCGATCAGGCACTGGGGCGATAGTGCTAGGCCACGCGTCTGCAGCGCGCTTTTGACCCCGTCGATACGCTCGCGGGCCCGGTCGTTGCCGGCGGTAATCCCGGCAATCATGCCGATCCTTGTGTGCCCGAGTTCAAGCAGGTACTCGGCGATCATTTGCGAGGCCTTGAAATTGTCGAATCCGACGCATGGATGGGCAGAGCCGGCTGAATAGGTCCAGGTGGTGACAAACGGGCAGTTCTGGCGTTGCAGCAGCCGGATGGTATCAGCGCTGTGTTCCTGCCCGACCAGGATCATGCCGTCGACACCGCGTTCGATCAGGGCCTGCACCTGATTGTATTCATGCTCAAGATCATAGTTGGTAACCGCAAGCAGCAGCGTAAAGCGATCCTGTACCAGCCGGTTTTCGATGGCATTGACGCCGGTCGCGAAGATGGCACTTTCAAGGGTCGGGATAACCGCACCGATGGTATAGGATCTGGATGAGGCCAGCGCCCTGGCGGCACCGTGACGGACATAGCCGAGTTTGCGGATTTGTGCTTCGACGCGCGCACGGAGCGCAGGTCTGACGTCGCCGGGGCTGTTCAGAACCCGAGATACGGTTGCCGTCGACACCCCGGCAGCCGTGGCAATGTCCTGCAGATTGGGGTTCACCGAAGATTTCATAACCCTGCCATTACCTGCTTTTTGAATACCGTGTCCAGCGGAAGGGCATTGACTCCGCTTTTTTTGAATGTCATTGTAGCTCAAATGTAAGCGCTTACATTTTTGGCGCAAGGGTTAATTCCAGGTAAAAAACAAGCTGACACCAAGGAGCAGGAAACATGGCTATCGAATTTCTGAAAAAAGCCGAGAAAACTTCGGCAACCGGTGAAGATGAAACCCGCAAGATCGTTGCCGGGATGCTGGCCGAGATCGAAGCCGGTGGTGATGATGCCGCCAAAGCCTATGGTGCCAAGCTTGATAAATGGAATGGCAACATCGTTGTCGGTCCGGAAGACATCGAACGGGCCAGTGCACAAGTCTCCGATCAGCTGAAGGACGATATCAAATTTGCTTACGAGCGGATCCGTTCGTTCGCCGAAAAACAGCGCGCCAGTGTTCAGGAATTTGAAACCGAATTGTCGCCGGGATTGTGGGCCGGCCAAAAACTGATTCCGATGGCTTCTGCCGGTTGCTACGTGCCCGGCGGCCGTTACGCGCACGTCGCATCGGCTATCATGAGCATCACCACGGCCAAGGTCGCCGGTGTCGAGAACGTCATTGCCTGCTCTGCTCCCAGCATTGAGCGCGGCGGTATTCATCCAGGCATCCTCTATACGATGAACCTGTGCGGCGCCGATCATATTCTGGCGTTGGGTGGCGTGCAGGGGATTGCCGCCATGGCCTTCGGTCTGTTCACCGGGCACAAGGCGAACATTCTGGTTGGCCCCGGTAACCGTTTTGTGGCCGAAGCCAAACGCATGCTGTTCGGCCGGGTCGGTATCGATCTGTTTGCCGGTCCGACGGAAATTCTGGTCATCGCCGACAAGTCGGCGGACGCCGAAGTGGTCGCCGTTGATCTGGTCGGTCAGGCTGAACACGGATTGGACTCGCCGGCATGGCTGATCGTCCGCGATCGTGCCTTGGGTGAAGATGTGGCCAAACGCATGCAGCCGCTGATCGACAAACTGCCTGACGTGCAGCGTGAAGCGGCAACGGCGGCGTGGCGTGATTACGGCGAGATCGTTTATTGCAGCACCGACGAGGAAGCGGCACGGGTCAGCGACGAATACGCGCCTGAACACCTTGAAATTCACACCGAAAATCTCGACTGGTATGTCAATCGGTTGAAGAACTACGGATCGCTTTTTGTCGGCGAGGAAACAACGGTCGCCTTCGGCGACAAGTGTTCCGGTACCAACCACATCCTGCCGACCAAAGGTGCCGGTCATTATACCGGTGGTCTGTCGGTGCATAAGTTCATCAAGGTTGTCACGACACAGCGCATGACCCGCGAAGCCAATCGCGACGTGGCGCAGGTGACAGCCAGAATTTCCCGTCTCGAAGGGATGGAAGCGCACGCCCGGACCGGCGATATCCGGCTGCACAAATACTTCCCGGACGAGACATTCAATCTGAATTTGTAAGCGCCATGAACGACGCAAACCTATTCAGTCTGAAAGGTCAGGTTGCGCTGGTCACCGGTGCGACATCGGGGATCGGACAGCGGATGGCTGTCACACTGGCCAAGGCCGGGGCAAAGATCATTGCCGTCGGGCGCTATACGGACCGGCTGCAAAAAACCGTCGATGAAATCCATGAGCTGGGTGGCGAGGCGGCACCGGTTCGGGTTGACCTGAATTTCAAGCATATCATTGATGATCTTTACGGTCATGCGGCGGCCCCGTTCGGCGCGCCGACAATTCTGGTGAATGCTGCAGGGGTTAACCTGCGTCAGAAGTGGACGGATGTGACGCTTGAAAGCTGGGATGTGACCCTGCATCTCAATCTGAGTGTGCCGTTCTTTCTGGCCCGTGCCTGCGTGCCCGGGATGATCGGAAAAGGCTATGGCCGGATCATCAATATCGCATCGCTGCAGAGCTACCGGGCGTTTGCCGACAGCATGCCTTACGGGGCTTCCAAGGGCGGCGTCGTACAACTGACCCGCGCCATGGCCGAAGCCTGGTCGAAAGACGGTATCTGTGCGAATGCCATTGCCCCCGGGTTCTTCCCGACCGAACTGACGGCGGCGGTCTTCAATGATCCGGAAAAAGCAGCCCACAATGCGCGCATGACGGCGTTTGGCCGGAACGGTGAATTGTCCGATCTTGACGGCATCACGGTGTTTCTGTCGTCGCCGGCTTCGGCCTACATCACCGGTCAGACGATCCCCGTCGACGGCGGCTTCACCGCCAAATAGGAGTGTTAAGATGAAAGCGCTTGTTTATACGGGGCCGCAAAAAATCGTTTTCCAGGACTCTCCCGACCCCAAGGCTGGGCAGGGTGATGTGCTGATTTCAGTCGGTGCCGTCGGCATTTGCGGCTCCGATATGCACGCCTTTCTCGGGCATGATGATCGACGGCCAGCGCCCTTGATTCTCGGTCACGAAGCGGCCGGTGTGGTGCAGGGTGGTGCGGATGACGGTATGCGTGTCGTCGTCAATCCGCTGGTAACATGCGGCGTCTGCCGCGACTGTCTGTCCGGTCGCGAGAACCTGTGCGCCAGGCGCGAGATCATCTCCATGCCGCCGAGACAGGGGGCCTTCGCTGAAAAAATCGTCGTCCCCAGACGCAACATTATCGAAGTCCCGGACAATCTTGATCTGACACATGCCGCTCTGGCCGAGCCGTTGGCGACGTCCTGGCACGGGGTCACGCTGGCCGCCCGTCATGCGGCAAGACCGTTATCCGAAGCCCGCGCCCTGGTGATGGGCAGCGGTGCCGTCGGTCTGGGTGCGGCGCTGGCCCTGCGGGCCTTTGGCTGCACGGATGTGACGGTGGCGGAAACCAATGCGCTGAGACGCCAGACGGCACTGGATCAGGGCTTTGCCAAGGTTGTCGATCCGAGCGTTGAAGAGGCACTTGAAGCAGGCTTTGCCGATGTCGTCATTGATGCCGTCGGCAACAAGCATACCCGCGCCGCTGCGGTGCGCTCGGCCCGGCCCGGGTCGGTGATCGTGCACATCGGGCTCGGTGACGGGGTTGACGGATTTGATGCCCGGCGCGTGACGCTGCAGGAAATCACCTTCGTCGGCGCCTACACCTATATCATGATTGATTTCAGGGCGACGCTGGCGGCAATGGCGTCAGGGGCCCTGGGCAATCTCGAGTGGATTGAGGAACGCACCCTCGCCGATGGCGTCGGGGCCTTTGATGATCTGCTGGCCGGTCGTACCGGCGCCGCCAAGATCGTGCTGCATCCCGGCAACGCCTGAGCGGTCAGGCTTTTTTCTCGAAGGCCTTGAAGGCATCATTATAGCCGCCGTGCCAGCGCGACAGTGCCGGTCGGTTTTCGGTGATGTCGCCGGCACTCCAGAGAATCCGCGTCCGATCCACGTCGCGGCTGACCTCGCCATCCGGGCAGACGATATAAAATTCCCCTTTGGCGATGCGCGGCAGCATTTCATCGACGACCTGTTCCGGCAGCCATGCACCGGGTTTGTGCTCGCGCTTGCCGGTCGTGGTCCAGCCCGGGATCACCAGATGCGCCGTGATGTTCGGATTGCTACCGGTCCTGAGTTCGTGCTGCAGGCTTTCAGTGAACGATTTCAATGCTGCCTTGGTGATGTTGTAAACACTGTTGCCGGGTGGATTGGTGATGCCCTGCTTGGAGCCCATGTTGATGATGCAGCCCGGCTTGCCGGACACGATCATGTCCGGCACGAACGTCCGGATGCCGTTAATGACCCCCCAAAGATTGACGTCGACGGTTCGTCTCCAGTCCACAAGATCATCCCAGAATCCGGCCCCGACACGTGTCACGGCATTGTTCATCAGCACATCGACACGGCCGAATTTCTGATAGACGGCATTCCTGAGATTTTGCATTTCGACGATGTCCGAGACATCGGCATGAAACGCCATGACGTCATCAGGTTTGTCTGCGGAGTTTTTAACGCCGGCGATAGCGGCGTCGAAATCATCCGATGCCATATCCACCATACAGACGCGCATGCCGAGGCCGGCAAAGCGCATTGATGCGGCTCTGCCGATGCCGAGCGCAGCACCCGTGATGACGGCAACATTGCCGGAAGTGAAGATGGTCTCGGTCATGGCATCATCCCTTTTATCAGCGTCGCCGGGCAGCATGCCACGCCCCTCGAAATCGTCAACATTCGCTGGTATTGCCGTCGGGGCTGTGGAACGCTCTTGAAAGCAATGGCCAGACGCCACACCTATCAAAAAACGATTTTGGGAGTACCTTTCATGGAAGCACGTATGGATGGCCGCAATGCCATCATCACCGGTGGCAGCGCCGGTCTGGGCCGGGCAATGGCCAAGGAATTCATTCGATCCGGCGGCAATGTCGCCATCGTCGCGCGTCGGCAGAGCGTTCTTGATGAGGCCAAAGCCGAAATCACGGTAGAAGGCAAGGGCAAGGTCGTCGCCATCTCGGCCGATATCCGCAAGGCCGAAGAATGCACCCGTGCCTACAACGAAGCCGTCTCGGCGCTTGGCCAGATTGATATCCTCGTCAACAACGCCGGCACCTCGCAGCGCGGCCCGTTTCTCGATATCACCGACGAAGTCTGGCAGGAAGACTTCGATCTCAAGGTTTTTTCGGCGATCCGTTTCTCGCGCCTTGTGATCCCCGGTATGCGTGAACGTCGCTGGGGCCGGATTATCAATGTGCTCAACGTCGGCGCCAAAATGCCCGGTGCCGAAGGTGCGCCGACCGCCGTCAGTCGTGCCGCCGGCATGGCGATCATGAAGGTGCTGGCCAACGAAAACGCCCCGTTCAACGTGCTGGTCAATTCCATGCATGTCGGCAAGATCCGCAGCGAGCAGTGGGAAAAGCGCCACGCCAAGGACACGCGCGGCCTGAGCCTCGAGCAATGGTACGAAGACGCCGGCAAGGACCAGCCGATGGGTCGGTTGGGTTATGCCGAAGAGTTCGCCAACATGGCGTGCTTCCTGGCGTCGGACGCCGGCTCATACATCAGCGGGGCGGCGATCAACGTTGACGGCGGGCTTTGCAAGACGGTCTAGCCGCCGTTCAGAGCCTCTCGTCCTGCAGGTGATACCAAAGATACATGAAGCGCTGACCCATGCGACGGAAGGGTGTCAGAATGCCGTGGCTCGGCAATGGCGAGGTGAAGATCGGCAGATCCAGCTTCTGTGCCTTGCCGGCCACCATCTGCGCCATGCGCCGTCCGGCCTGGGCTGAATACATGACGCCGTTGCCGCCGTATCCCATGGCGTAATAGATGGTCTTGTCGGGATCGGGTTGGAAAATGCGCGGCATCATGTCGTGGCTGACGTCAACCCAGCCCCACCAGGAATAATCGAGATCAATGCCTTCCAGCGCCGGAAACTTGCGGTACAGGCCGGCTTGCAGCAGGGCCAGATGCTTCGGGTTTTCGGCGTCCTTGCCGGTAATGGCGCTGCGGCTGCCGATCTGCACACGATCGTCCGGCAGCAGTCGATAGTAATGCCGCAGTGTCCGGGTATCGGTCAGCGGCGAAAGGGTCTTGAAACCGCAGGCTTCTTTTTCTTCAGGGCTCAGCGGACGCGTCACGATTGAATTGGAAAGGATCGGCATCAGCCGGTTCTTGGTGCGGTTGTTAAGCCCCGGTGGCGTGTAGCCGGCGGTCGCCAGAGCGACGGCGCGGGCGCGAACGGTGCCGCCCGGTGTTGTCAGGTGGTGCACGCCGTCGACGATCTTCCAGCCCATCACCGGGCTTGCCGGATGGATGGTTGCACCCAGCTTGCGGGCCAGATTCTGATAACCGAAAGCCAGCTTGGCGGCATGAATCGAGGTGCCGTCAGGCTCATGCATGGCCCCTGCGGCTTCCTGATCCTTGACGTGGTTCTCGTGAAGTTCTTCCCGGCTCATGATGCGTGAGCCATAGCTGAAGACGTCATTCAGCAGCTTGGATTCCTTTTCCAGACGCGCCATGACGCCGGGCTTGTGGGCGATATAGAAATGCCCGCCTTCCTGCGGCTCGCAATCAAACTCGCCCGAGCCGATCAGGTCACGAAACAGATCAAAGGCCTCGACAATCTCGCCATGCATTTTTTTTGCAACATCGACACCCCAGCGCTCGATCCATTGCGAGCGTTTGAGGCGGCCGGAAGAAATCTGTGCCTGGCCGCCGTTGCGGGTCGAGCAGCCCCAGGCCACGGTATTGGCATCCAGCACGGTGGCTTTGATGCCGTGGTCTTTGGCCAGATGAATGGCGCAGGATAATCCGGTGTAACCCGAGCCGACGACGACGACATCGACATCCATGTCCCCGGATACGGGACCGTCATCTGCCGGCGGCGGCCCTGCGGTGCCGATCCAGTAGGTCGGCGCATAATCGCGGTTATGGCCCGGACCGGCATCAACCAGCGGGTCATAGTGCGGATCATAACTGGCGCGGGGCCAATGTTTCGGGCGTAACGAATGCGGCATCGTCATAACTCCTGAAGAAGAGCAATACCCTTTAGTGTCAGCTTTTGATCAGCGGACGGTCTTTGCGGAACGCCTGTTTGACGATGATCTGGCCATCCCGAACGGTGAAAAGATCGACCCCTTCGGCTTCGATGCGCATGCCGTCGGCGTTGGTGCCGGTGAAAGTCCACTCTGAAACGGCGCGATCGCCATGGACGAAGTGCCCGTGATGCGCCCAGTTGGCATCCGGCATGCCGGCCCAAACGGCCGAGAAAGCCTTGGCGATGGCGGCCTTGCCTTCGATCTTGTTGCCGTAGGCATTGGCGCCACCAACGGTGTAAAAGACGCAATCGTCAGCGAAACATTTCATTACGGCTTCGACGTCGTGACGGTTGAAGGCATCGAATGTTGCGGCAAGATCAGCCACGGTCAAGGTCTTGGACATAAGAGTATCATCCCGGTTCAATTTTCAGGTTAGGTCTGTCGGGCTGGTGCTGCACACGGCCCTGATACGCGTGTGTATAGGGCAAGTATGGTGCCAGCGATACGTCCAGTTTCGGAGTTTGATAGGTCCAGTTTGGCCCTATCGCCACTTAAGCCAGCAGACCCACTTCGAGAGCCTTGATCTGCAGCGCCAGGAACTTCGAGTATATGCGACACTGCGCAAGGGAGCCGGCGGTGAACCAGAGACCCGGTTGCGGCGTGCGGCACCACATGTTCTGCAACTCGCCACCGTCGTCAAATCCCCAGACCGGGCCGGCCCGCTCGGCGATTTCATCCCCCATAAACTGCCGCACCGTTTCTTGCTGCATCTTGTAGCCGGTCGCCATGACGATCAGGTCAGCTGCTATGATGGTGCCGTCCTTCAGGCGCGCGCCCTTGTCGCAGAAGGTGTCGATATCGTCATATTGAACGATGTCGATTTTCCCGTCTGCGATCAGGCCAGAGCATCCGACGTCGAAATAATAACCGCCGCCGCGCTGCAGATAGCTCATCTGGAAACCGCACTCGTCGACCCCGTCATTGGTGCGGAAACCGCGCGCTTCGAGTTTGTCGAGCAGTGGCTTGTCGATCTCTTTCGACATTTTGGTGGCCCGCTTATAGGCAACCTTGAGGACCGGAAACGGGAACGACGTCGCCAGCAGATCGCAATCGTCTATTGATGGCCCTTCGGCATACAGCAAGTAGACCCGCTGCGCTTCTTTAAGGCTGACGATGTGCGTCGATGCGCGCTGGATCATTGTGGTTTCGACGCCGCAGGCATACAGGTCCTGCGCGACATCGTGCGCGCTGTTCCCGGTGCCGATTACCATCGCCTTCTTGCCGGCCCATTTATGCCCGGATTCGTATGCACCGGAGTGCATGACCTCACCCTTGAAGTCCTTGAGGCCCGGCAGGTCGGGCATGATCGGAATGCCGCTGGCGCCGGTTGCCATGATGACATGGCGCGGACGCACGATACGCTCGGTGCCGTCGCTTTTCCTGAGCGTGATAACCCATTCACCGTTGTCGGCATCGTAGCTGCCGGTCGTCATCTCGGTACCGGTCCAGTAGTTCAGTTCCAACGCTTCAACATAGGCTTCGAACCAGTTTGCCAGCATATCTTTCGGGATATAGACCGGCCATGTCGGCGGGAACGGCATGTAGGGCATGTGGTTGACATAGACTTCATTGTGCAGCGTCAGCGAGTGATAGCGCTTGCGCCAGTTGTCGCCGATCCGTTCGTGTTTATCGATGATCAGCGTGTCGACGCCGAGGTGCGTGAGCCGGGCGGCGACGCCAAGCCCTGCCTGCCCGCCACCGACGACCAGAACCGCCGGATCGCGATCCGCATATGCTCGCTGGCGATTACGGAAATCGAGCCAGTTGTCGCCGCCCCACTCGCGGCTGAAAGCATCGCCACCGGTGCGCTCGGCGCTGGTCCGTTCCGGGTAGCCGTCAAGAGCCTGAAGGGTTGTTGACAGCGTCCATGCCCGCCACGATCCGGAATCATCCTGACGAAGCCTGACGACACCACTGCCGCTGCCTACAGCAGTCTTGAAGTCGAACAGAACTTCGATGGCGTCTGTGCCGGCGCGCATGACCATGCGTGGTGCGGCGTGTTCATTTGAAAGGTGGAAGTTGTCGGGTTTTATTTGCGCAAGCGTTCGTTTCAGCTTTGCCGTAATTTCATCTTTGCCGTTAACCGTTGCGATCCGCCAGTCGAAAGCGAGGATATCGCGCCAGTGGCATTCGGGTAAAAACAATGCCATGGCGGCAGCGTAATCCTTGGTTGCGAGGGCCGCATCAAACTCGGATAGCCAAGTGCTGGCGATTTCAACGAGGGGGATTTCGTTATCGGCGTCTTTAGGCATTTGTTCTGTGCTTTCTGTTTTTGTGCAGGGGGATGGTAAGACGTCTTTATCCGCTAACCAAGGGCAGAGATACTTGACGATGCCGATTTCATATTCTCTTGTCTATGCAATCGGATGCACTACATGTGTATTGAAATGACTTAAAAAACGGGGGATGGCATGCAATACAAATGGCTCGGCAAGACCGGCGTTCAGGTTTCGCAATTGTGTTTCGGCACGATGTCGTTCGGTGGCGATGCCGATGAGGCTGAATCGGCCAAGATGTATGGTGCATGCCGCGATGCCGGGATCAATTTTTTCGATTGCGCGAACGGTTATTCCAAAGGCAAGGCGGAAACGATCCTTGGCAAGCTGATGGCCTCGGAACGTGACGAGCTGGTTATCACGTCGAAATGCTTCGTGCCGATGGGCGCAGACATCAATGCCCGCGGCGGCAATCGCCGGCATATTGCACAGGCTGTCGAAGCGAGTCTGAAGCGACTGGGCACAGACCGTCTTGATGTTCTTTTCATGCATCGCTGGGATACCCGGACCCCGCTTGAGGAAACCCTCAGGGCGATGGAAAACCTCGTCTCTCAGGGCAAGGTTGTTTATCTGGGCGCCAGCAATTACGCCGCCTGGCAGGTTGCCAAAGGCATCGGCATTTCCGAACGCATGGGGTGGCCACGGTTTGACGTGATCCAGCCGATGTACTCGCTGGTGAAGCGTCAGGCGGAAGCGGAAATATTCCCTCTCGCCCTCGAGGAAAACCTCGGCGTGATCACCTATAGCCCGGTCGGCGGCGGTATGCTGAGCGGCAAGTATGGTCCGGGCCAGCGCCCGGAACAGGGCCGTCTGATGAGCAACAAGGAATATACCAAACGTTACGGCGAAGACTGGGCTTTCGAAACCGCCGGCAATTTCACGGCACTGGCAAAAGCGCGTGGCGTGCATCCTGTCAGCCTCGCAGTCGCCTGGGCGGCGGCTCATCCGGCGGTCACGTGTCCGATCATCGGTGCCCGCAGTCTCGAGCAGCTGATGCCGTCGCTGCAATCCCCGGACGTCGAGATGACACCGGCGCTGCATGCGGAAATCGCGGCACTCGGTCGCACCCCGCCACCGGCGACGGACCGGCTTGAAGAGCAGGCGTGATCTGCAAAGGCCATAAACAGAGGGTGCAGGAATGAAATACGTCGGACTCGGCAGCTGCGGTCTCAAGGTATCGCCCATCTGTCTCGGTGCCATGACCTTCGGCAACCAGACCAGCGCGGCGGTAGCGGCAAAAATGGTCGCTGCGGCACGGGACGCCGGGATCAATTTCATCGATACGGCAGAATCCTATGTTGATGGGGAATCGGAACGGATTCTCGGCAAGCTGATCAGAAAAGACCGGCATGACTGGGTCGTTGCCACCAAGCTCGGCAGTAAAGCCATCGGCGACGGCCCCAACCAGAAGGGATTGAGCCGGGCCTGGATGATTGATGGCCTGAACGGCAGCCTGAAAAGGCTCGGTACGGATTATGTCGACATCTATTATCTGCATCGTGCCGACCCGACGACTCCGCTGGCCGAAACCATCGACGCCATGGGCGATCTGATCCGATCCGGGAAAGTTCGCTATTGGGGGTTCAGTAATTTCCGCGCCTGGAAAATCGCCGAGATGGTGCATCTCTGTCGCGAGCTGAATGTGCCCAGGCCGGTGATCGCACAGCCCTTTTACAATGCCTTGTACCGGGTTGCCGAGTTTGAATACCTGCCGGCTTGCCATGCCTACGGGATCGGCGCTGTGCCCTACAGCCCATTGGCGAGAGGTGTGCTGACCGGCAAGTTCGGGCACGATGTCACGTCGACAAAAGACACCAAACGCGGGGCAAAGGAACTCACCACCTATGGCGAAGTCTATACCCCGGAAGCTCTGCAGATTGCCGCTGAAATCAAAAAGCGTGCAGAAGCCAAGGGCATGACTGCGGGGGATCTGTCGCTCAACTGGGTTTTGAATAACCGCATCGTTTCATCGGTGATCGCCGGTCCCAGAACGCTGGCGCACTGGAAGGCATATCTGGGGTCTCTCAAGCATGATTTTACGGCCGAGGATGAAGCTTTTTTCGAAAAGCTGGTACCCTCATGCCATCCGCTTGAAATAAATTATCATCAGCGTAAAGACCCGCCATTAGGCCGGTTGCCAAAATCCGCATAAGGCTGACTTACGGGATGCGCAGTTCGCTGAAGCGTCCGGCGCCGGAAATCGGTCATAATGATTACGCTGTGGCAAGGCGTCATGGCTGGCGATCTCAAACTAAATAACCGGGGTATTGAGTGACTCATGGATCTTAATCTGACGGGCAAGCTGGCCTTGATAACGGGCGGGTCGAAAGGGATCGGCAAGGGCATTGGTGCGTCACTGGCACGGGAGGGATGCAATCTTCATCTTGTCGCCCGTGACCCGGCGGCACTTGCCGAAACGGCGGAGGAGCTGCGGAGCGAACACGGAGTAACCGTTGACGTTACCGCGTTGGATATGGCGGTCCCCGGTGCTGCCGAAACGCTGATCAAAGCCGTGCCGAGCGTGGATATACTGATCAATAACGCCGGCGCCGTGCCGGCGGGGGATATTGCCAAGATCAACGAAGATACCTGGCGTGCCGCCTGGGATCTGAAGATTTTCGGCTATATCAATCTGACCCGCCTGATGCTGTCCCGAATGGTGGCAAGCGGCGGTGGCGTGATCTGCAATATAACCGGCATGGCCGGTGATCGCCCGAGCAAGGATTTCGTTGCCGGCTCGGCCGGCAATGCCAGCCTGAATGCCTTCACATGCGCCGTCGGCGGGCGCAGCATCGATGACGGCGTCAGGGTGTTTGCCGTCAGTCCGGGTGCCGTGATGACCGAGCGTATGGTCGGTCTTTTGAAAACGCGGGCGGAAAATGAAGGCATCGATCCGGACAACTGGCAAAGCCTGATGGCGGCCCTGCCGATGGGGCGTGCCGCCAAAGTCGAGGAAGTCGGCGACGTGGTTGCGTTTCTTGTCTCTGAACGGGCAGCCTATGTCAGCGGCTCAGTGATCAATATTGACGGTGGCGGCAGGTACCGTGGCTGAACAGCATTAAGGGCATCTTTACCCCTGTGGCCTAAAACCGGGAAGTTCAAATCTGTGGAATGAAGCCGTTTATAGAGGCTCTGTTAAAATGCCTGATGTTCGCGATGCCGCTATTGCCAGGTTACGTCGTGATCTGCTGGAAGTGATCCCGGATCAGTCCGAAGTGATTCTAGTGCACAGCGGGCTGTTCGGCTTTGCAAATCGTTTGCCGGTTCCGGCCCGGGAAATCCCGGGTATTGTCCTTGAAGTTCTTGACGATATTGTCGGTCCTGCAAGGACGCTGGTCATGCCGACATACTTTTTCGGCTTCCCCAGGGTCAAGGTTTTCGACGACGTCGCAACCCGTCCCGACACCGGCGTTATCGCCGAAATGTTTATGAAGCAACCCGATGTAAGGCGCTCGGCACAGCCGATGAACAGCTATGCCGTGCGGGGAGCCCGGAGTGATGAACTTCTCTCGAGGCTGTGCACAACGGCGTGGGGGAAAGACGGCATTATGGCCTGGTTTTATGAACTTGATGCACGCTTTGTGTCGCTCGGCGTCGGCTCGCTGTTGTCGTGCTCGTATTATCACATGGCGGAACAGTGGGAAGGTGTGCCGTATCGCTATTTCAAGCGCTTTATCGGTGAGCGCCGACATGACGGCGCCGTCGTCGGCGTTTGCTCGGAAGTCATGTACGTCAGGCCGCTCGGCTACAGCTTTGATTTTCTCGGTGTGCCGGTTGACGAATTGATGGATGCGCGCGGCCTTAAAAAGCGTCCAGATGATGCAAGCGGCGTCATCATGGAAAGCATGTCGATGCGTGACATTATTCACACCTCGCAGGAAATCCTGCGCGACGATGTTTACGCTATGGTCACGCCGCCTTATCGTGATGGACTGAAGCAATGGATTGCTGACGGGCATCTGGCGGAAGAGATCGCCGGTGTGCCCGAAGTGCAAAGATTTGATCCGGCCGATGTGGTTTAACCGTCGCGCAATACCGATGAACACAATCGGGCGTCGTGCCCGATCCTGGAGCAGGAACGACAAAAAATGAGCAAGGAAATCCGCTGGGGCATGATCGGCTGCGGCAATGTGACCGAGGAAAAAAGCGGCGCACCGGCACTGGCCGTGGTCGACGGGGCGCGCCTGACCATGGTGATGTCCAGAAACGGCAACGAATGCGCAGACTATGCCGCCCGCCACGGGGTGCCGGCATGGACGGAGAGTGCCGAGGAGCTGATCAACAGCCCGGACGTTGACGTCGTCTACATCGCGACTCCGCCCGACACCCATCATCTTTACGCAGAAATGGTTGCCAAAGCGGGCAAACCGATCATTTCCGAAAAACCGCTGGGTCGGTGGCTCAGCGAAGCCGAGGCCATGGTTGAAGCGACGCAGAAAGCCGGTGTGCCGCTTCTATGTACCTATTACCGGCGCGAGTTGCCGCGTTTTCTGTTGGTCAAGAAATGGATCGATGAAGGCCGTATCGGCACGCCCCGTTTTGTGCACATCCAGCATTCCCTGCGCCCGGAATCGCATCCGGTCGCTCCCGTCACCGGCGAAATGGTGATGAGTGGCGATATCCCCTGGCGTTTCGTTCCCGAGATTGGTGGCGGCGGTAATTTCGTCGACATGGGAACGCACATGCTTGATATGGCCGATTATCTGCTGGGGCCGATAGTCGAGGTTGAGGGGCGCGCCGAAAACAAAGGCGGCATCTACACGGCCGAAGATACGGTATCTGCAAGTTTTCTCTGTGAAGGCGGCGCCCATGGCACAGGCCAGTGGTGTTACGTTGCTGGCACCAATGTCGATCGCATGGAAATCGTCGGTACCGAGGGTGCCGTCCGGTTCAGCTTCTTCGATCAGGAACCGCATGAGCTTGAAACCAAGAAGGACGGGCTGCAGATCATTGAGGCGAAGAACCCCAAACACTTTCATCAGCCGATTTTGCAGATGTGCAATGACGTCCTGATGGGCAAACGTGAAGCCTCCAGCGATTGGCGCAATGCCATGCGCGCCATGCGCGTGCAGGATAAAATCCTTGGTGATTTTATCCGTCCCTTCAAAGAGGCGGCAGGGGCTGTTTAAGGGCAGTTTGGGGTCGATTTTGATGGTTAAATTTTGAATCTTCCCAAAATGAACGGTTTAGGCTACTCTCACAGCGTTCAATGTCGACGAGAACTGTCGTTGTTGGACGCTGAATAGGTTCTGATGAAGTCCGCACGGGAATAGAAAGTTTCGGCGTGCGATGCCCCAAGTCCCGTAAATCGGGGCAAAAAGGGTGCAAAATGCCTGTATCCGGGCATCTGACTTAACAATTTATTCAGCATAAGTGCCGATATTAGACGCCATACAGCGGTTTTGGCTGGCGTTTAGGGCATCGGTGAAAGTTGACGTATGGTCGCCCCGCTTGAGTGAGGCATGCTGCTGAAGCACATACGAATGAAGGTTGAGCAAATTTCTAGAAGGGAAAGGTGCCTAAAATGTTAAAATCGTCAGTATCGAATGCGCCAGAAGCGCGACTTGAAGGCCAGGACCTGGCGATCAAGAAAGATGACAAGCTGGGCGAGGAACTGAACCTCCGCCGTAAACTCCTGCAGAGCTCTGTCGTCAAACGTATTTCCGAATTGCGCGAGGATGGTAAAAGTTCCGCCCCATGGGTGGTCGAGCTTGATCCGACTTCGGCCTGCAACCTCGTCTGCCCCGACTGTATCAGCAAGGATTTGCTCAACCAGGGTGGATTTACCTCGCAGCGTCTGCGTGAAATCGCCGAAGAACTGGTCGAGGCCGGCGTCAAGGCGGTCATCATGATCGGTGGCGGTGAACCGCTGGCGCACAAGGAAACGGCGTGGGTCATGGAGTATCTTTCGACCCATGGGGTCGATGTCGGCGTGACCACAAACGGCACACTGATTGATCGGCACATGGATGTCCTGTCGCAGCACACCAAGTGGGTGAGGGTCTCGGTTGATGCCGGCACGCCGGATACGTTCCAGTATTTCCGGCCCAGCCCGAACGGCAAATCGAAGTTCAACGAAGTCATCGACAACATGCGCGAATTTGCCCGCCACAAAACCGGCAAACTGGGTTATTCGTTCCTGCTGCTGTCGGATTTCGATCACGAAGGCAAGCGCCCGCCGCGCACCAATTTTGATGAAGTCGTCAAGGCCGCGCACATTGCCAAGGATATCGGCTGCGATTATTTCGAGATCAAACCGTGCTATGACTTCAACCACTTCCTGATTGATCAGCCTGATCAGTATCTGGCGATTGCCCGTGAGCAGATCGTTCTTGCCCGCGAGTTGACCGACGCCAATTTCAGGGTCATCACACCGGCCACGCTTGATTTCGTTTTGAACAACGAGCCGCTGGTGCAACCGAAGGATTACAACCGCTGCGTCATTTCCGAAATGCGCACGCTGATCACACCGTCAGGTGCTTATGTGTGCCCGTACTTCCGCGGTATGCCGAAGAAAATGATCGGCGATCCGACCACGCAATCGTTCAAGGAAATCTGGGACAGCAAAAAACGCCATGACGTAACGGCGGCGACGGATCCCAGCCAGGATTGCCGGTTCCACTGCATCCGCCATAAATCGAATATGGTCATCGAAGAAATGCTTACAGGCACCGATCATGAAACGGTCGACGATTACGACATGTTCATTTAAGGCCGTGGCTGTACGTCTCTTCGAACAGCAGATGTAAACCTTGGGGTGATCGCGCGTGATCTTGGCGGCGCGACGTGCAGGAATCCGATGACTGATAATGCTCTCGTTGTACTCAAGAAACGTTTTGCCGACAGCCGTGATGAGATATTGCTCAGCACGCTGGATGGCGAAGATTTCACGTATGGTCAGATTTACGCCAATGCGCAAAAACTGGCCGATGACTGGCGGGGCCAGGGGGTTGCAAAAGGCGATACGGTCGCTTTCGTGCTGCCCAATTGCCCGGGTTATCTGAGCGCCTATCTGGCCTGTGCGATTGGCGGGTTTGTCGCCAATCCGGTGGTTTTCGAACTGCTGGAAGAAAGTATCAATTACATCATTGATCTGGCCGGACCCAAGCTGGTCGTCAGGGACGCGCCCAGCCTTGATGCAACGCTGCCGGTGCCGGCTGTCTTCAACTTCGAAGCCGAGCCGGACAAGGCGTTCGTCAACATTTTCTCTTCCGGAACCACGGGTCACCCGAAGGGTATTTGCCATAGCTTCGGCTCGATCATCGGCAACGCGGGATCGTTTGCCCGTTTGTCCGGGATGAACGAGAAGACCCGCCTCTATCACGTCCTGCCGATGGCCTATATGGCCGGTTTTCAAAACACCCTGATCTGCCCGCTGCTGGCAGGCGGGCGTATTGTTCTGGGCCCGGGTTTTTCGCCGGCCAGTGCCATTGATTTCTGGCGCCGTCCCATCGAGCACAAAGTCAATTTCCTGATTTTGACGCCCTCGGTTGCGTCGGCACTTTCGCGCCTCAACCGCGACCCGGAGATTGCCGAAAAGATCGTTGCGATCGAACAGGTACAGACCACAGCCGGGCAACTGACCAGTGGGATCCGCCAGCAGTTTCTTGAGACCTTCGGCAAACCTTTGCAGGATTGTTACGGGGTCACCGAGCTTGGTGGCCCGTTCACGACGCAGAGTGCGGAAGATGCCCGGGTTGAAGACAATGTCGGCCGGGTGCTGCCGGAGCTGGAAATTTCCGTTCTCAGCTCGACCGCTTCGGAAGGCGAACTGTGGATCAAAACGCCGTTTGTCATGCTCGGGTATCTGACCAAGCAGGGGCTTGAGCCACCGGTTCTGTCCGACGGATTCATGGCCACCGGCGATGTCGCCGAATACAAGGACGGCAAGCTGGCGATCACCGGCCGGACCAAGGATATGATCATCAAAGGCGGGATCAACGTGGCACCGATCGCCATTGAAAATACCATCAGCCGGATCGCAGACGTCAAAGACGTTGCCGTAATCGGCGTCAAACATGAATTCTGGGGCGAAATCATCGTTGCCTGCATACAGCCGCAAAGCATGGACAATGCCAATGCATTGAAGCTGAGTGTGCAAAACCATTGCGCGCAGAATTTGGCGGCCATCCACCGACCCGATCACATCGCCATCGTTGAGGTGTTTCCCCGCGCCCTGAACGGCAAAATTCAAAAACATGTTCTGCGCCAGGAAATCGGCGCCAAACTCAAGGCCGGCTGAGACCGTCTAACTGCAAACGGGACGATAAGACATGAATCATGAAATCACGGAATGGCTGTTTGACTGGTTCAAGAGCAGGGTGCCCGGGCTCGAGCTGAAAGCCGATGAAAATTATATCGACAAGGGCGTGATCGATTCCTTTGGCATTATAGAACTGGTCGAATCCATCGAAATGCAGTTTTCAATCCGGCTTGATCAGAACGATCTGCAATCGCTCGAGTTGTTCTCGGTCGGCGGCCTGACAGCCATCATCGCCCGCAAGCAATAACGTCCACTGCAGCTTCCGTATCCGTTAAACGTCACGTGATCTGAACCGGCGCCTGGCCCGTCATGCCTTGCTTTCGGCAACGACCGGATTGGCGAGAATGCCGATCCCCTCAACCTCGACCTCGACGCGGTCACCGGGCTTCATCCAGGCCGGTGGGGTGCGGGCATGGGCGACGCCTGACGGCGTGCCGGTGGCGATCACGTCTCCGGCTTCAAGGGTCATGAATTGAGACAGGATTGCTATGATCCTGGCAGTCGAGAAGATCATGTCGGCAGTGTTGGAATCCTGTCGGATCTCGCCATTGACGCGGCTTGTGATGCGCAAACCCGAAGCACCTGGAGGCAGCTCATCTGCGGTTACAACCACGGGGCCGAACGGACCTGTGGCGTCGAAATTCTTGCCGGGGGTCCATTGGGTGGACTTGCGCTGAAAATCACGCACCGAGACGTCATTGAACAGGGTGTAGCCAAAAACATGATCAAGCGCATCGGCCTCGGCGATGTGCCTGCCGCCCTTGCCGATGACGATGGTCAATTCCACTTCATAGTCGAGCTGCTCGGAACAATCCGGGCGGATCACCGGTTCGCCGGCAGCGACCAGCGAGCTCGGCCAGCGCACGAACAGGGACGGGTATTCGGGGATTGCATGGCCGCCTTCTTTGGCATGGGCTGCATAATTGAGACCGACACAGATGAACTTGCCGGGCCGTTCGATGGGCAGCGCCGGGGTCAGGCCTGAGAGCTTTTTTCTGGCCTGTGCCGGGGCATTGTCGATGGCATCGGCGACACGGGACGTGGCACCCGGTCCGGCTTCAATCAACGCTATAAGTGTTTTCGGCAGTGAGGCATCGCAGACTGCGACATCAATGACCCGATCCCCATCGACAACGCCAAGACGATCATTGCCTGCCGATTTATACATCATGAACTTCATGTTCAATCCCCATGGTTGTGCACTTGTCAGGTGCCGGTATCATCCCGGTCCGCCCCAACCGCAAATTTGCACCACCATATAAGCGCGCCGCCACGGTTTGTGGTATCAGAAAATTTACATTCGATCATTTGGGCGGAATATCCTTTCCTGCGTCCGGGTATCCGTGCGAGTTTTTAGGGGCTGGCGATGAGCATTGTCGGCATATGAAGTCGCGGAATTAGGGGAAGTCCAATGCGGGTTATCGTTCTCGGGGCAGGCATTATTGGCGTGACCACAGCGTATTTTCTGGCCCGCCAGGGGGCTGAAGTCGTGGTTCTTGATCGCCAACGGGCACCCGGTATGGAAACCAGCTTTGCCAACGCCGGAGAGTTGTCCTACGGGATGACGTCGCCATGGGCGGCGCCGGGCATTCCACTGAAAGCCCTTAAATGGCTGTTTATGCGCCATCGCCCGCTATTTATCTGGCCGTTGATGAGCCCGGCCATGTGGGCCTGGTGTTCAAAAATGCTGATGAATTGCAACGAGAAATCCTATGCCCTGAACAAGGGACGCATGGTGCGCGTTTCAAATTACAGCCGGGATTCGCTGACCGAACTGATGGCTGAACTGCCGATCAATTTCGACCAGCGCGAACTGGGCACATTGCAGCTGTTCCGGACCCAAAAGCAGGTAGATGGCTCCAAAGCCGATCAGGATGTGCTGGCGGCATTTGATTCCCCCTTCGAGATGCTGGATCGCGATGGCTGTATCGCTGTGGAACCTGGCTTGGCGCATGTGTCCGAAAAGTTTGTCGGCGGGCTCAGGTTGCTTTCCGACCGTACCGGCGATTGCCGGATGTTCACCCAGGCGTTGGCCGACAAAGCGGCCGAGATGGGGGTCAATTTCCATTATAACGTAACGATTGACGGACTCGCCATGGAGCGTGGCCGGATTGTCGGTGTCGATACCAGCGAAGGCCGGCAGACCGCCGACAAGTATGTCTGCGCGATGGGGCCGTATGCGCCGATCCTGCTCAGACAGGTCGGTATCCGACTGCCGATCTATCCGATCAAGGGCTATTCGATTACCATGCCGATTACCGACGCCGATGCGGCACCCAGATCAACCATTATGGACGAGACCCACAAAGTCGCGATCACGCGGCTGGGGGATCGTATCCGCGTTGCCGGTCAGGCCGAAATCATCGGCTACAACAAGAACCTCGGCAGCCATGCCACCGACAGCGTCCGCCACGTCGTCAATGATCTGTTCCCGAAGGGCGGCGATCTCGCCAAAGCAGAAGGTTGGACCGGTCTGCGTCCGATGACGCCGGACGGCACACCGGTCATCGGCCCGACGCGATATGACAATCTGTTTCTCAACACCGGCCACGGCACGCTTGGCTGGACCATGTCGTGCGGCTCGGCCAGGGTTGTTGCCGATCTCGTCGTGGGGCGGGCACCGGAAATTGATATGGATGGCCTGACGGCGGCCAGGTACGGGCAATAGTCGCTCACTCGACAATCACTATACGAACATCTGAAGGAACTGATTTATGACCAAACGGACGGGTATGCGGCGTGGGTTGACCCGATACGGGGACGAGGAATTTTCGCTTTATCTCAGAAAAGCGTTCATCAAGGCGATGGGATACTCTGACGATGCCTTGTCGCGCCCGGTGATCGGTATTGCCAACACCTTTTCCGAATTCAATGCCTGCCATGGCAATGCGCCGAAGATCGTCGAATCGGTCAAACGGGGGGTGATGCTGGCCGGTGGTCTGCCGATGGAATTTCCGACGATTTCACTACATGAATCCTTTGCCTATCCGACCAGCATGTATCTGCGCAATCTGATGGCGATGGATACCGAAGAAATGATGCATGGTCTGCCGATGGATGCCTGCGTGCTGATCGGCGGCTGCGACAAGACGGTGCCGGCACAGTTGATGGCGGCGGCGAGTGCCGATATTCCGGCTATTCAGGTCGTCACCGGGCCGATGCTTTCCGGCACCCATGGCGAGCAACGGGTCGGTGCCTGCACCGATTGCCGCCGCTTCTGGGGTGATTACCGTGCCGGCCGTATCGACGAGGTCGAAATCAATCAGGTCGAAAGCCGGCTGGTGCCGACCGCCGGCACCTGCGGTGTCATGGGAACAGCGTCGACGATGGCCTGCATGACGGAAGCTTTGGGGATGATGCTGCCCGGCGGGGCGACGATTCCGACGGTCTATGCGGATCGCCAGCGCCACGCCGAAGCGGCCGGTGCGCGCGCCATGATGATGGCCAAGGAAGGGCTTCGTCCCTCGGCGATCATTACACCTAAAAGCATCGCCAATGCGCTTCGCGTGCTGCTGGCCATCGGCGGCTCAACCAATGGGGTCGTGCATATTGCGGCGGTTGCCGGCAGGCTCGGGATTGAGCTCGATATGGAAGCCTTCGACCGGATGGGCGAAGAAACCCCGGTTTTGGTCGATCTGAAACCGACCGGACAGTTTTACATGGATGACCTGCATCGCGCCGGTGGCATGGCACCGATTCTCAAGGAACTGAAACCGCTATTGAATCTGGACTGCATGACGGTTACCGGTCGCACACTGGGCGAGGAAATCGACGCTTTGCCGGTCGGCCATAAACAGAATGTCGTCAGACCCTTGTCGGATCCGATCCATTCCGGTGGCGGAATCGCGTTTTTGAAGGGCAATCTTGCCGGTGACGGGGCCATCATCAAGCAATCGGCCTGCTCCGGGGAACTGCTGACACATACCGCGCGCGCCGTGGTTTTTGATTCACTGGAAGACCTGGCCCTGCGCATCGATGATCCCGATCTGGATGTTGTCGCCGATGACATATTGATCCTGCGCAACTCCGGTCCGAAGGGTGCCCCCGGCATGCCGGAAGCGGGCTATATACCGATCCCCAAGAAACTCGCGGCGCAAGGCGTCAAGGATATGGTGCGGATTTCCGATTGCCGGATGAGCGGCACCGCGTTCGGGACGATTGTCTTGCATGCCAGCCCGGAAGCCGCCGTCGGCGGGCCGCTTGCTCTGGTCGAGACCGGCGATACGGTGCGCCTTGATGTTCCCAGGCGGTTACTTGAACTGGAGGTTGTCGCTGACGAGCTGGAGCGTCGCCGAGCGGCCTGGACGCCGCCGCCGGGGACACAACCCGAGCGCGGCTACGCCAAGCTTTTCATGGAGCATATCCTGCAGGCTGGCGAAGGTGTCGACTTCGACTTCCTCGTCAAACGTCCTTATACAGCCAAAACGCCTTGACCTGTTGGGGTTCGCCTAACCGATAAAACAGCCGCTGCTTTCTTCATCATAATGAGTGCAGGGGCGAGTTTCGTATTGCCGACGCCGCCTTCAGTTAATTCATATGCAATCAAAACATATAAAACCAATTTTAGAATGCATTGGACGGCATAAGGCAGGAGTGTTCTCATTGAGATAGAGAAGGGCTGCGATTTCATAAAGCCTTTAAAATCACAAAATCAGACCGAACAGGTCGAGGAGTAAGATTATGAAATTTTTGCGCACTGGTGTTATTGGCGCGGCTATTGCCGTAGGACTCGTGGCTTTCAGCACATCGGCCAAGGCTGAGTTTCCTGACAAGCCGGTTACCGTCGTTGTCGGTTTTGGTGCCGGTGGCGGTGTCGACACTATTTCACGAGCAGCATCGAGCGCTCTTACAAAATCACTGGGTCAGCCGATCGTCGTGCAAAACCGTCCAGGTGCCGGCGGTGGTCTGGCCGTTACGGCATTGAAATCCGAAGCCGCAGACGGCTATACGATTGTTGCCACGACGTCGACGACCCTGACGTTTGATCCGCATGCCAAGGATGTAGGATTTAGTGTTGATGATTTTGAATACGTTGCTGCTTTCGGGGTGTTTCCTGAAGCACTGGTGGCATTGCCGAGCCGTGGTTGGAAGACGTTTGCCGATACCATCGCCGAGGCGAAAAAGAGCGGCGGTCTGAATTATGCATCGACAACATCAATTGACCGCGTCGTGCTCGCCGCTATTGCCAAAAAAGAAGGCGTGAAAATCAACCCCGTTCCGACAAAGGGCGGCGCCGAGGCTGTTGCCCAGACACTGGGTGGCCATGTTGATTTTGCCTACAGCTCCGGCACGTACTATGCGCAGGCAAAGGCCGGCAAATTGAACGTCCTCGCAGCTTTGGGTGATAAACGTATTATCGGCTTTGAAGATGCGCCGACACTGCGCGAACTTGGTTATGATGCGTCGAGCGTTAATATGATTCTGTTCCTGACGCCAAAGGGTATTCCTGCAGCGGCTAAAGCCAAGCTGGTCGCCGCTTTCAAGGCAGCGGCTATGGATGAAACACTGCTGGGTGTACTCGCAAAACGAAATATGGGTAATGTCGTACTGGTCGGAAGTGATATCGAAAGTGCGGTCCATGAGCAGAGCAAACAGTTCAAAGCAGCGCTCTCATCAAACTAAGGCTATGAATACTGTACCAGAATCTGGCGGGCGCGATCAGCGTCCGCCATTTCCTCTGCGCGACGGGATTGAGTTAGTCATTCTTGCCGCGCTAAGCCAGATAACGATATTCATTATCATCCCTGCAGAGACAACGTCCGGTGACGAGATAGGTTTGTCGCCTGGGCTTGTGCCAACGGTTTGTGCCGCGGCCATCGGCATTCTGGCATGTGCTCATTTTCTGCATAAGCTGATCAAAAGGCCGGCAATTGAACAGCCGCCCGGGCCTTCACCATTGACGGCCATCTGTCTGATCGCCTCGACGATTATCGGTATTCTAATGATCCGGTATATCAACTGGGAAGTTGGTGGCGCGATCCTTGTTATTCTGGTTTCGCTTTCACTCCATGAACGCCGGTTGTTGCGACTGGCGGGAGGGGCAGCGTTTGTTGCGCTGTTCCTTTTCATTGTAAACCATCTGGGGATTTGACGTGGAAGATATTCTGCTCGGGTTCACAGATGCTTTTTCAGCCACGGCGATCTTTGCCGTCTTCTGCGGCATTTTGCTGGGCTATATTGTTGGCGTGCTTCCCGGACTGAGCCGTCCGGCGGCGCTGGCGATTGCCGTGCCGATCACCTATTCACTCTCACCTATATCGGCGATTGCCTTTCTCATCGGCGTCACCAAGGCCAGCGCAGCCGGCGGTGCTACCGGGGCCATCATGCTCAACACCCCGGGGGAGCCGAGCTCGGCGGCGACCTGTTTTGACGGTTACCCGATGGCGCAGGCTGGTCAGGCGACGAAAGCTCTGAAGACGGCTCTGTATTCGTCAGTTTTCGGGGACATTATTTCCACGCTTGTGCTGATTGCCCTGGCCAAGCCGCTGGCAACCTTCGCCTTGAAAATGGGGCCGCTGGAAATGACTTCGGTCATGATCTTTGCGCTGACATTTATTGCAGCCCTGTCCGGCAAGTCGATGACCAAAGGGCTGATAGCCGGGATCTTCGGTATCTTTCTGGCAACAGTGGGGCTCGATCCGGAAAGCGCCACTCCCAGGATGACTTTCGGCTTGATAGAGCTTTTTGATGGTGTGCCGCTGATTGCGTCAACGGTCGGTATGCTGGCCTTCACTGAAATGCTTGTGCAGGGCGAGCAATACCTGGCCGACAAGAAGGCAGGTATTGTGAATGCGCCATTGGAAGATAAGAAATCTGATCTGACCTGGTCAGATATCAAACGGATTACACCAACGGCGATCCGCTCGACCTTCGTCGGTATAGCCGCCGGGATCATTCCGGGCCTTGGGCCGACGATTGGTGCGTTTCTCGCTTATGCTGTTGCCAAAAAATCGGCCAAGCCAGGCGACAAGTATGGGCATGGAGAAATCAAAGGTGTCGCGGCAACTGAGTCCGCAGACAATGCGGTTCTTCCGGCAAGCCTTATTCCCTTATTCGCCATTGGCCTGCCGGGGAGCGTGTCGGCAGCCATTCTGGTTTCGGCGTTCATGATGCATGGCGTTATCCCGGGACCGCTGATCTTCGATCAGTATCCGCGACTGATGTACGGGATCTATGTTTCAATGATCATCGCCAGCCTGTGCATGCTTATTGTGGGACGGTTTGGATTACACTTCTTTGCTAAAATCGGTAGTATCCCGGTGATCCTGATTGTGCCCAATGTGATCGTTTTGTGTGTTGTCGGCGTGTATCTGGAAAGCCATTCCTTATTTTCAGTGTATGCCATGATCGGGCTTGGTGTTCTTGGCTACATCATGCAACGGTTCGGCTATTCGGTCGTCACCTTCCTGATCGGCTTCGTCGTTGGGCCACTGTTCGAACTTTCTTTACGACAGGCGATCATTGTTTCAAACAGGCATCTGGACGAGGTCATCAATCATCCGATTGCAATTGTATTTCTGATGCTGGCGCTGGGTGCTGTCGTCGTCTTCATGCGCAGAGAACGTGCGCCGCTGGAAGATGTGATGAATTAAGGAAGCTCTTAACGGATAGTCTGAGCGTGTTTTTCCAACAGCGTAACCAGAGCCATAAGGCTGGCCGGTCGGTAGCGGTTGGGGTTCCATAATGCTGAGACAGGTTGTTGAATTTGCCGATGCCCGGAAGTCAGCGTGATCGCTTTATTAATGTAACGGTTGTTCTTGGCTGAAGATGAAAGGATGGCGACGCCGTGCCCGTCCTGAGCCAATGATATAACGGTATGGGTGCTATCGCTTTCAAGCAGAATGCGGGGTCTGATGCCGGCTTCAGCGCAGGCATTTTCAAACATGTGGCGGGTCAGGAAGCCGCGTCGAAGCACGATAAAGCGCTCGTTAGCGATTTGATCAATGCTGAGGGAATTGCTTCCTTCAAGTCTGTGGCCCGGGGGCATCAGGGCCAGGAGTTTGGCTTGAAACAGCTCACGGCTGACGAGATTGTGGTTCGGTGCAGGTGACGCCACGGCAATGTGAATGCCGCCATTATCGACCATGTTGATCAGGGCGTCGTTGTGGCCTTCACTGAATATCAACTCGACGTTCGGATGTAGTTTACTGAATTCAGCCATTACGGGGGACAATAGCCAGGCAATCGTCTGCGGCGATGCGCCGACCCGCAGCAAGCCGACGTGTCCCTGTTGCAGCCCATACGCCCGATTAGTTAACTCTTGTGCCTGATCAAGCAGCACCGCCGCGTGCATCAGTAAATCGTCGCCTTCAGCAGTCAAGACGAGGCGTTTGCCGACACGTTCAAACAAGGCAACGCCGATTTTTCGTTCCAATCCCTGTATCTGTCGAGACAGGGCTGGCTGGCTCAAATTCACGACTTCTGCCGCTTGCGAGACGTTCAAACGTTCGGCAACGGCGACAAAATTCCGGAGTTCTCTGAGTTCAAGCATCTATATGCAATAATCGCATTTGGAATGGATGTAAATATGCATTGGACAGTGTCTTCGTATAAATGATCTGCTTAATTGCGGCATTGTTGTAGGTGCAGTCATGATCCGGGCAATCCCGTGCATCCAGGTTGCCGGGCAACAAAAAGTAGTCCGGTTTTGAATAAATCGCCTGTACTTCGTGCAGGGTCAGAAAAAAGAGACATCAATGAAAATTAATATAAATGCTGATGTGGGTGAAAGTTATGGCCGCTACACAATCGGTAATGATGAGGAACTGATTGGCCTCATAGGATCAGCAAGCATCGCCTGCGGTATGCATGCCGGTGATCCGACCGTGATGGCCAGAACGATTGATATTGCAGTTAAAACGGGCGCATCGATAGGCGCGCATCCGGGTTTTGATGACCATTGGGGTTTTGGGCGCCGCCAGATCGATATGAACCCAAAGGATCTTGAAAATCTGGTCGCTTATCAGATTGGTGCTTTGCAAGGCATCGCCAATGGTCGCGGTGTAAAAGTAACCCACGTCAAGCCACATGGTGCCTTGAACAATATGGCTATTGAAGATCGTGAATATGCGATGGCCATCGGGCGCGGCATTCAGGCCGCAGATAAAAATCTAATCTATGTTGCGAACTTTGGCACCGCCATGCATCGTGCCGGGTTGGAACTGGGGCTGGTTGTCGCACGAGAATTTTATGCTGACCGGAATTATGATGATGACGGCAACATCATTTCGCGAAAATTTGAACGCGCAATGATCAAAGACCCTGCCGTCGCTGCGGAACATATCATCCGCGCCGTAATAGAAGGCCATGTAATTTCCGTATCCGGCAAGAAGATTGATGTTGCGGTTGACAGTATCTGTATCCATGGCGATGAGCCAACGGCCGTACCTGTTGCCAAAGCCATCCGAAAAGCATTGATCGAAGCTGGATGTGAAATTGTACCCTTGTCGGAGCTTCAGTTACCTCGCGGAGTCAATTAAGCGGCCTAAAAGTAATAAATATGAATTCAGGCTTTCTGATTCAAATATCCGCTCCAAATTCGTGAACACAATGATATAGCATCCAGGTCAGGCCGTTTAGGTGGCCCTACTGGATGCGATATCAGCGTACACGGTTGCCTTAATGTTCAAGGCCGAGGAGCAGTTTTGGGAATACAACCAGAATTACAAGGCATCGAACAGGTCGCCATCATTGGCGGCGGCCCAGCCGGCCTGATGGCGGCAGAAATCCTCTGTGCCAGGGGTGCCCATGTGGACCTCTATGACGCAATGCCCTCCCTCGGCCGCAAATTCCTGATGGCCGGCAAGAGCGGGCTGAACCTGACCCATGCCGAGCCCTTCGAGCCGTTCATCCGCCGGTTCGGGGATTCCCAGACGAGCCTAACGCCGGCGCTTGAAGCATTCACACCTGACGCCATTCGCGCATGGGCCGACCGTTTTGGCGTCGAGACCTTTATCGGCACATCAGGGCGGGTTTTCCCGAAGGGCATGAAGGCGGCGCCGCTGTTGCGGGCCTGGCTGAGACAGCTCCGCGCCAATGGGCTGCACGTGCATGTGCGCCACAAATGGACCGGCTGGGACGCAGAAGGCGCTTTGAATTTTCAGACGCCTGCCGGCAACGTGCAGGCGAAGCCTGCTGTAACAATCCTGGCGCTTGGTGGTGCCAGCTGGCCGACACTGGGGTCTGACGGCGCCTGGGTGGCGTATCTTGAAAAGCAGGGCATAAAAACAGTCCCCCTGAAAGCGGCCAACTGCGGTTTCGATGCGGATTGGAGTGACCATATGCGAACGCATGTGGCGGGGCAGCCCCTGAAGGGGGTAACGCTGCGCTACGCTGGCCAGCAAGCCCATGGCGATTGCATGGTGACGGATACCGGTCTGGAGGGGGGGCCTGTGTATACCCTTTCGGGCGTCCTCAGAGACGCCGTCGAACGCGAAGGTCGGGCAATGTTGGCCGTCGACCTCGTGCCGGACATTGACGAAACAGCCCTTATCGAGCGTCTGTCAAAACCACGCGGCAAGAAATCCATGGCCACGCATCTGCGCCGGACCGTCGCCTTGACGGGGGCCAAAGTCGCTCTGCTGCGGGAGGGGGCGGACCCGGCAATCTTTGCGGATTCGGTAAAGCTGGCGGCGCGGATCAAGGCGGTACCGGTGAATCTGCAGCGGACGCGTCCGATCGCCGAGGCGATTTCGACGGCAGGCGGCATTGCCTGGGATCAACTGACGCCAGGCTTCGAGCTTAAGGTGATGCCGGGTGTTTATGCGGTCGGCGAAATGCTCGACTGGGATGCGCCGACCGGCGGGTATTTGCTAACCGCGTGTCTTGCGACCGGTCGATGGGCTGGTGAGGATATCGCTTCGAAGCTAAGCCCCAAGCCCTTGTTGCGCTGATCGGACGTCCTCGTCCGAGGCAACAAGCCGCAGCAAAACGTAGAAAAACAGCGTCGGCAAAACGTGTGAAGAAATGCGCGTAATGGCGCCGGTCTGCCCCCAATGCGGGAAGCCGTCAAGATGGATGTCAGCCAGCATCAGAAAAAAAATATACGATACGGTCGGGATCATCACGGTCCAGAGCCACGGAATTTTCGGGCGGACGATCAACGACGCCGAAAGCAGCACAAGGATGGTGATGCCATATCCGATCCCGCCCATGCTTGGGCTGGTCAGGATCGATTTGAATCCTCCCATTGAAATCCAGAAGGCCTCGGGCCGGACAATCATATGTCCAACAAGGATCGTGAATAGGGCAGAGATCATTACTGCCGGCAGCAATGAAACGAGTCTGTCTAACAAGGCTTCATACTTGCCAAACCTGATGACGAGAGCTGTCAAAATCATGGCCGCGCCGAAAAGTCCCGGAATAGAACCGATATAAAGCAGTTTCATCGGGAGAAGACTGCGATCAAACATACCGCTGTCAGATGAATAGATGTTTGCGCCGAGAAGATAAGCATACGACAGCCCCCATGCGATGGCGACGATGCCGACGCTGAACAATCGCTTCCTGAGCGGAAGTGTCGGGATGGCAACGGCAACCACCAGAATTGGTAGTGCTGACACACCTGATTCGAGACGCATAAGAACCATCGGGGCAGTGAACAGCAAAGCCGCAAAGAGCCAGGCAGTGCGTCTTTCCCGACCAGCAAAATACAGCGCAGCACAGGCACCAAGCATATGGAAGGCATAGACCCCATGGGTTTTTGTTTGCAGCGCATTGATGACGTAGAAGCCGGTCGTAATCAAACCCAGATTCAACATCCAAATGCATAAATTAAGAGTATATAGGCCAGATGAGGTTATCGAGGATTTCTTACAAAGGAGATCCACAAATGCTAACAACTTACCACCATCTGACCCGAGACCAACGATGCCAGATTTACGCTCTTAATAAAAGAGGGGTGACGCAGACGGGAATTGCTGTGGATATAGGTGTCAGCCAAGGCACGGTCAGCCGCGAACTGAGTCGTAACAAGGGTTTTCGCGGCTATCGCTTTTCGCAGGCGCACCGCTTTGCAGTGCAAAGAGGACTGGCAAGGAAGGGTGTGGCGACAGTGATGACACCTTGCCTGATTACCCGTGTGGAGGCGCTTTTGTGCGACAGGCAATGGAGCCCTGAACAAATCTGCGGCGCCCTCAACTACGAAGACGGAACGAAAGTCAGTCACGAAAGCCTCTATCGACATATCTGGTTGGACAAACGGACGGGCGGAACGCTCTATTTGCATTTGCGGCAACGCGGCAAAAAGCGGAATAAGCGCGGCGCTGCGACGGCGGGTCGGGGCTTGATCCCTGGGCGTATTGACATCGCGCAACGGCCCTCGATTGTGGATGCAAGATCGCGACTCGGTGATTGGGAGCTTGATAGCATTATCGGCGCAAAACACAGAGGCGCCATCACCAGCATGGTGGAACGCAAAACCAAGCTCACTAAGCTTGTTCTGCTGGAAGGGCCGACCTCAAAAGCCACAAATGCGGGTATAATTGCACGGTTAGAGCCGCTCAAGAAGCATGTACACACGTTGACATCCGATAATGGCAAAGAGTTTGCCGGTCATGCGGAAATAAGCGAAAGGCTGGGGTCAGGTTTTTATTTTTGCACGCCCTATCACAGCTGGGAACGCGGACTGAACGAGAATACCAACGGGCTGGTGCGGCAATACTTCCCCAAGGGTACAGACTTTGCTAAGTTGACCGCATCAGATGTGCAGCGTGTGGAAGATTTACTCAATAACCGACCGCGCAAAGCACTCAACTACCACTCACCCAATGAGGTCTTCGACAAGCTCACAGCCCCGCTTGAAAACTATGCACTTGGTATGTGAACTTGGGAAAGCAACGGCGCCGAGAACAGGGAGCCACATTTTCAGTGCGGAACTCAGGCCGTCATAAGACTTTGCTGCACGGCTGCCGCAAACTGCAATCAACGCGCCCGTGCAGGCGAGCATCAGCGGAGACAATGAAACAAAATACACTTCGCCAAACCATCTTGCGTAAGCCGACACCATTGGCAGGTAAATCGGTTCTGCACCAATCTGTGTCTGCCGCATGGGCGGAGATATAAACCCGCTATCGATCAGGTTATCCGCCATATGCAGTGTCCAGCGCGTGTCCGCATTAAAGTTGATCCATTCAAAAGCGGCGAATAGCAGGGTCGCTGACACGATGCAGGCGGCACCAAGCATCAACTTGAGAAACTCGTACCGGCTCGGGCGCGTGCCCCAAACAAGATTGCAGATGATGACAACCAATCCGGCCAGCAATAATCCGGTGACAGGATTGAAGGGGATCATGACGGCAACCAAGGCCATCGATGTCATTACCCAGAGCGCCAGGCCGATCGGGAAGGCAGCGGACATCACGAACGCATAGCCGGTTGCAGGGGCAAACATCCGCAGACATAGCCAGCCGAGCGTGAAAGCAATCGCGACGCCGACGATTTCAGTGATCATTCACTATCCTCGCATACCGCTCGGGGGCCAGGGATCCTCTGACGAAAAACCGCTCGCCGTCGATCCCTGTCAGAACAATGACGCCATCGTGTTCGCGAACGGGAAGCGTTGCGACGATGACGGTGGCGGGGATGCCCTGGGCCGGGGGCCGTTGTGTCAGCGCGCGTTCCCACAGCACGCGAGTCTCATCCTCTGTCAGGTTTGGATCATAGGGCGTGACGGACTGTTTCATCAGGCCGCCGAACGTGTGTGTACCAAAGGCTATGGCGTTCCGGTCAAAGCCGATGAGATGCCCGCCGGGAAAAATCCGCCTGATGCTTTCGTATATATAAAAGTCATGGGCTGAAGGCGGGGTCGAGGCAACATATTCCAGATATCCACCGCGAAACCCGGCTGACGGGAAGGCGACAGCGGTTCGGCCGTTGGAGCTCGGAAGCATAAAACTGGCGATGTTCCAGGTGATGAGCGCTATGAGATAGACGACGACAAGCATTGGAATCAATTTGCGACGATGGCTCTGTTCCGTCGGGTTGTGCGTATCTGTTGCAACGGGTGGTTTCATTAAAATGCCGGCTTCCTGAAATCGCAGAGGGTTCATGTTGAATGAACGCTAACGTGCTGTCCCCGCCCAGTTTATCGGGTTGAGGAACTAAATAAAAATCTTATGCTGATTTTCTAATGCTCATGCCAGTCAATGTTTTGGTCAATGTGCCGGCCCCCATAGCGTATCGTCACAACCCTTGTGTCGCACAGATGGGTTTCCATTTCTACAGGCCGTTCTTACGATGTTTCATTATTTGCCAAAAGCCTGAAGAGGCCGTATCGGTAATTCGGCTCGATTGTTGCCACAGACAGGCATTCGCCGACCGTTGTGGAGGGAAATGATGCAACCGTTTACGTTCAATACGACACCATCGATTGTTTTTGGGGCCGGGGCTTCAAAGCGCGCCGGGCCAGTTCTGGGCAAGGTACTGGGTGAGCGTATTCTGTTCGTTACCGATCCGGGCATAAGACGTCTTGGGCTCTGCGATGGTGCCTTGAAATCTTTTGCCGAGACCGGGGTCGAGGTCGTCATCTTCGATCAGGTAGAGGCCGATCCTTCGTTGGCGACGTTGATGGCGGCCGTCGAAATGGGCTTGAGCAGCAAGGTCACCGGCGTCTTCTCGCTGGGCGGCGGCTCGTCGCTGGACGTCGCCAAACTTGCCGCATTGCTGATCGGCTCGGGGGAAAACCTTGATGAAGCGTGGGGCGTCGCTCAGGCCAAGGGGCCGCGTTTGCCCCTGGCGCTGGCACCAACCACGGCGGGCACCGGCTCGGAAGTCACGCCGGTCTCGATCATAACTGTCGGCGCGGAAGAAAAGCGCGGCGTTTCGTCGCCCGTCATTCTGCCTGATGTCGCTTTACTTGACCCTGAACTGACGCTCGGACTGCCGCCACACATCACGGCCGCGACCGGCATCGACGCCATGGTTCATGCGATCGAAGCCTATGCATCGAAAAACGCCAACAACAACCCGCTGTCAAAAATGCAGGCCAGGGAAGCCCTCCGGCTGATCGGGGCGAATATTGAAAAGGCCGTTTTTGACGGCGCCGACATAGAGGCGCGCGGCGCCATGCTGCAAGGCTCGATGCTGGCGGGGCAGGCCTTTGCCAATTCGCCGGTCGCTGCTGTTCATGCCCTTGCCTATCCGATCGGCGGTACTTTTCATGTGCCGCATGGTTTATCGAATGCGCTGGTGCTGCCGCATGTGCTACGCTTCAATGCGCCCTATGCGGCACATCTTTATGCCGAAATTGCCGCCGATGCGTTTCCGTATCTTGCAGATGCGGATGAAGGTGATCAGGCGCGATGCGCCGCCTTTATCGATGCGCTTGCCGGACTCTCGGTGAAAGTCGGCATCGAAACACGTTTGCGCGACGTTTCCATCGGCGAGCAGCATCTTGGCAAGCTGGCAGCCGATGCGATGAAACAGCAACGTCTGCTGGTGAATAATCCGCGCGACGTCACCGAAGCCGATGCCGTCGCAATTTACAAGGCCGCCTGGTAATGGATACGTGACCAAAAACTGACACATGAAGAGCGTATGAGTCGTATCGAACGGTACTAATTAAACGCCGCACATTCAGAATGCATAAAGGTCTGCAATGACAATTCGAAATCTCGATAAACTTTTCCGGCCACAATCGGTGGCTGTGATCGGGGCCTCTAGCCGACCGAAAGCGGTTGGCAACATTATCATGCACAACCTTCTCAAGGCGGAATTCAACGGCCCGGTTTTCCCGGTAAATCCGAAGGAAACGGCCATTGCCGGCGTCTTTGCCTATCCCGACATCAACAGCCTGCCGATGGCGCCGGATCTGGCGGTTATCTGTACGCCGCCTGAGCCGATCCCGGACATCATCAGGCAATTGGGCGAACGGGGAACGCGTGCTGCCATCGTCATTACGGCAGGGCTGGAAAGGGTCAAGACGCCCGAAGGAATACCGGTTTCGGAAGCCATGCTGCAAGCCGCTCAGCCCTATTTGCTGAGAATTCTCGGGTCCAACTGCCTGGGCGCACTGATCCCTGGCAGCGGCCTGAATGCCAGCTTTTCCCATGTGTCGTCGCAGCCCGGCAGCATTGCGTTTGTTTCGCAGTCCGGCGCCCTGTGTACGGCGGCGCTCGATTGGGCCAAGCAGCAAGACATTGGCTTTTCGCACCTGCTATCGCTCGGCAACATGTCCGACATCGATTTCGGCGATGCGGTTGATTATCTGGCAAATGATCCTACGGCGCATGCCATCCTACTGTATGTCGAGGCCGTGACCAATGGCCGCAAATTCATGTCGGCCTGTCGGGCCGCTTCGCGTAACAAGCCGGTCATTGTCATCAAATCCGGGACGGCTCCGGAAGGGGCCGCCGCGGCGGCAACCCACACCGGCGCACTTGCCGGCAGTGACCGGGTTTATGATGCAGCCTTCCAGCGTGCCTGTCTGCTGCGTGTGTTCGGCCTGGATGAGCTTTTCGCTGCCGTAGAAACCCTGGCCCGTGCCAAGCCGCAGTCCGGCGAACGTCTGGCTATTCTGACCAATGGTGGCGGGATCGGGGTCATGGCGACGGATGAGCTGATCAATTATCAGGGCGTGCTGGCAAAATTATCCGAAAAAACAATCGAGCTGCTGGATGCCAAATTGCCCGCGACATGGTCACACGGCAATCCGGTCGACATCATTGGCGATGCATCCGGCGAGCGATACGCAAATGCGGCGCAGACGCTGGCCGCTTCAAGCGATTGCGATGCGGTGCTTGTCATGCATGCGCCGACGGCAACGGCTGACAGCGTCGAAGCGGCGGAGGCGGTTATCAACGTCGCCAAACAGCAGAAGAAGAATATTCTGACTTGCTGGGTTGGGGGGTATGCCGTGGCACCGGCCAGGAAACTGTTTCATGACAAGGGAATCCCGACCTACGATTCACCAAAGCAGGCGATACAGGCATTCATGCATCTGGTTGAATACCGGCGCAGTCAGGATGCCCTGATCGAGACACCACGCTCAGCGCCACACGAAGTTACGGTTGCGACAGATACGGCGCGTGATTTCATCAAAAAGCGCCAGCTGAGCGGTTTGGGCATGATGTCAGAACCCGAAGCCAAGGCCGTGCTTGCCCCCTATGGCATCCCGACCGTGGAGACGCATATCGTGCGGAGCACCGATGAAGCGGTCAGCAAGGCCGCCGCAATGGGCTTTCCGGTTGCCCTGAAAATCATCTCTGATCAGATATCCCACAAATCCGATGTCGGCGGTGTGAAGCTGTTTCTGCATGCCGAAGAAGACGTCCGGATGGCCTGCGAGCATATGCTGGCAACAATTCATTCGTTTGCACCCGAGGCAAAACTTGACGGCTTTACAGTGCAAAAAATGGCCATCAGGCCGGGCGCTTACGAGTTGTTCATGGGCGTCACGGAAGATCCGATTTTTGGTCCCGTGATTGTTTTCGGTGATGGCGGTACAGGCGTTGAAATTATCGGCGATAGTGCCGTTGCCCTGCCGCCGCTGAACATGAAGCTGGCCAGGGACGTCATCGCCGAAACCCGCATATCCAAACTGTTGCATGGTTATCGTGATCGGCCCGGTGTCGATATGGATCAGCTCTGTCAGACGCTGATACAGCTTTCGCAGATCATTATCGATAATCCTGAAATTGCCGAAATTGATATCAACCCGTTGCTGTGTGATGAAAACGGGGTTCTGGCACTTGATGCGCGCATCCGGGTTTACACAGGCGATAAAACGCCTGTCAGGCACTTTGCGATCCGCCCTTACCCGGCGCATCTGGAAGAAACGGGTGCGTTGAAATCGGGGCGTCAATTCCTGATCAGACCGATCCGGCCCGAAGACGAGCCGGAACACCGTGCCTTTATCGCCAAGCTGACGGCTGAAGATATCCGCTTCAGATTCTTTGGCGAGCTTAAGGAGTTGCCGCCGTCGCAGATGGCCCGGTTCACGCAAATTGATTTTGATCGTGAGATGGCTTTCATTGCGTCCGGCGAAAAACCGGATGGAACGCATGAAACATTAGGCGTGGTCCGTACCATTACGGATCCTAATAATGAAAGCTGCGAGTTCGCCATTGTCGTCCGCTCGGATCTCAAGGGTCAGGGACTTGGGCAGATAATGCTTGAGAAAATGATCCGCTATTGCAAAGCCCGCGGGACAAAAAACATGGTCGGGCAAATCTTCGGCGGCAATGAACGGATGCTTGAGCTGGCGAAGCGACTGGGCTTCACGATGCAGCGGGTCAGAGGCGAGAGCGTTATTGAAGTTGTCCTGGATCTTCAGACAACCCGTTAACCGGTCTCAGGCGTCGCTCTTTACGTGACGTTTTGAATGGATGTTTTGACGGCGTGCAGAAATGAGGTGGCTGACGAAGAAGCCGACATCAATATGAATGCATCGTCCCCGTCCCGGAATATGATGGTGCCCAGGTGTTCCATGACGGTCCGCGATACCTGGTCATCGGTAAAAATTGAAGGATCAAGATCAATCGGGCAGATCCGTGCCAGGGCCTCGCGGGATTTGCTGCCTGATAACCTGAGCCTGACCCAGTTGTCTGACTGCAAGGTGAAATAGCCAAGGCCTTTCAGCGTGGTTTCGATCGCCCTGACGATATCGGCCTGAGCGTCGGTGAAAATAATGAAAATCTGATCAGAAGAGATGCCAAGGAAACGAATTTTGCCATCGCTTGACGAGCTGATCTTTCCGACAACAGGCACCGTGGCGCCATATGCATCGGCAAGGGCTTTATTCAGGGCGGCCAGTCCACCCAGTGGGATGGCCATGGACAGCACACCGAGATTGGCGGCCTCTTCCAGCACGGTGCTCTCGAAGGTTTCCCGAAAGCCGCTCAAGGGGGAATCGGCGGTTAAAGAATACTCAACCACGAAGCCTTACTCCTTCCGGGTCGACAAAGTGCGGTGAGACGATCTCGACGGCGATACTTTGCCCGCGTAACGGATCTGCAGCGATAACGATTTCACCGAGCCGCTCGTGACCCTGTTTTATGAAACCCAGGCCAATAGAATGGCCAAGTTCCGGCGAGTATGTCACCGATGTCATCCAGCCTTCGTCGTTTTCGGTTGTCTGGTCCTTGCCGGATGCGACGAAATGCGCACCGGACGCCAGCGACTTGCTGCGGTCCACCGGCCTGAAGCCCATCAGCCGGAGCGCATCGGGGGCAACGAGTGCCGGGCGTCTGGAAAGGGTGTTGCCGATGCAGTCTTTCTTGTCTGAAATCATCGCACCGAAGCCGAGATTGAGTGCGGTTGTCTGGCCGTTCAATTCGTTGCCGGCCGGGTGCCCTTTTTCAATCCGCATGGCGCCAAGGGCCTCGGTGCCATAAGCAATCGCGCCGAATTCGTCGCCGGCAGCCATCAGAACGCGCATCAGCGCCGCGCCGAAACGGGTCGGGACGGCGATTTCGTATGCGAGTTCGCCCGAGAACGAAATTCTGAACAGACGGGCAGGGGTGCCGCCGCAAACCGTCAGATCGCCACAAGCCATATAGGGGAAGGCGTTATTGGATATGTCATGCGCTTCATCGATGACTTTCTGCAGCAGTTGCCGAGAATTGGGACCGGCAACGGCAAATTGTGCCCATCCGTCGGTCACCGATATCAGATGCACGTCGAGGTCCGGCCAGAGACACTGGCGGCAAAACTCGAGATGGCGGAATACAAGCCCGGCATTCGCCGTCGTCGTCGTCATGAGATAGTGATGCTCAGCCAGTCTTGCCGTAGTGCCGTCATCCATGACAAAGCCGTCCTCGCGCAGCATCAGTCCATAACGGACTTTGCCGACAGCCAGTTTGGCGAAGCCGTTGGCATAAACCCTGTTCAGAAACTCAGCCGCATCACGGCCTTGAATGTCGATCTTGCCGAGTGTCGTCACGTCGCAGATGCCGACGGATTTTCGGGTTTGAGAAACCTCCCGGTCGACGGTTTGCCGCCAGTGGTTTTCACAGGCACGCGGGAACATTTGTGCGCGCAACCAGGCCCCGGCTTCGACGAATGTCGCACCCTGCACGGCGGCCCAGTTGTGTGACGGTGTCAATCGGCAGGGTCTGAAATCGCGGCCCCGTGCACGGCCGGCGAAAGCGCCAATGGCGACGGGTGAGTAGGGTGGACGGAAGATGGTGGTGCCGGTTTCGCGGATCGAATGCCCGGTCTGTTCTGCCATCACGGCCAGCGCCAGAACATTGGCGGTTTTTCCCTGATCAGTCGCCATGCCGAGCGTGGTGTATCGCTTCAGGTGCTCGACGGAGCGATATCCTTCCTTGTGTGCCAGCTTGATGTCTTTGACGGTGACGTCATTCTGCAGATCGATCCAGGCGCGCCCAGTAACAGCGGGGACATGCCAGAACGCCGAGATCGAGGCGGCTTCGTCTTCGGCCCGCGGGGGCATTTCGGATTTCGATGTTTTGCCCGATAAGCTGATGACCAGATCGGCCGCCCGGTGTCCTTCTGTCAATGCGCCGGCCAGCGTCAACGACCCGCATGCGGCGCCGGCGACATGCAGTGCATTGGGCAGCGCTGCGCCGGGCACAAAGGCGGCGATATCGTCACGCCATTCCGGTTTGCCGCGTTGATGACAGGTCAGGTGCACATTGGGATTCCAGCCGCCGGAAACTGCCAGACAATCGGTCGCAACGGTGCGTCCGTTTGACAGCCGGATTGACTTGAGTCCCAGCCGACCGCTGGTGTTGGTGATCTGTGTGCCCATGAAAATTTCAGCACCGGGAATATGTGCCGGGGCATCACAGGTGCGGCTGTCGATAACGGCGGCGATGTCGAGGCCACGCGCTTGCAGATCACTGGCCGTGCGCCAGCCGTCATCATTGTTGGTGAACAGCGTCACGCGCTGCCCGGGGGTTACCCCCCATCTGTTGGCATAGGCACGGACGGCACCGGCAAGCATCACGCCCGGGCGGTCGTTGTTGGCAAACGCGATCGGACGTTCCGTCGCTCCTGCTGCAAGAATGGCGTGCTTTGAATAAATGCGCCAAAGAATTTGCCGAGGCTTGCCGCCGGACGAGGGCAAGTGATCGGTGATTCGTTCAAGAGCACCGTAAATCCCGTGATCATAACCACCGTAAACCGTCGTGCGCGTCATCAGACGAACATTCTTCAGGTTCGTCAGTTCGCCAACGGCGCTCGTCGTCCAGTCGGTTCCGGGCATGCCGTCTACTGACAGGGTTTCCGCGTTCAGGCGGCCGCCCATACGGAAATCCTCATCGGCGAGAATGACCCTGAGTCCGGCCCTGCCGGCATTCAGCGCCGCTGCCAGGCCGGTCGGGCCTGCGCCGATGATCAGCAGATCACAATGCAGGAACCCCTTGTCGTAGACATCCGGATCGGCTTCGCCGCTGAGACTGCCAAGGCCGGCAGCACTTCTGATCGCCGGCTCGTAAAATTTTTCCCAGAACGATTTTGGCCACATGAAGGTCTTGTAGTAGAAGCCGGCGCCAAGGAACGGTGAAAGCAGGTCGGTGACGGCCATCAAATCAAAGCTGAGGGAGCCTCGATGGTTCTGGCTCCTGGCTTCGAGGCCATCGAAAAGCTCGGTTACCGTGGCTCTGGTGTTCGGTTCCTGCCATGCCCCGGATCTCAGTTCAACAAGGGCGTTGGGCTCTTCCGAGCCGGCAGTGAAAATGCCGCGCGGCCGGTGATACTTGAACGAACGACCGACCAGACGCTGACCATTGGCAAGTAATGCCGATGCCAGGGTATCACCGGGATGGCCTTCGAAGGTCTTGCCGTTGAAGCTGAACTTCAGGGTCGTGGTCTGATCTACAAGGCCACAGGGCAGGCGGTTGATCTGCGTCATTGGCCGTTGCTCCGAGCCAGCGCAACATCTCGGGCGATCTCCACATTGGAAATTTCATGGGTAAGCGTATTTCGCGTAACCACCAGCCAGGAGCGGTCGCCGTGTTCGTGGTACCAAAGCTCGCGGTGTTCGCCGGCCGGATTGTCGCGCACATGCAGATATTCATAAAAAAGCTCAACGGCATTATCGGCCTGTCCGTCCGGGCGGTTGATCAGCGACGCATCACCGAAATAGATGAATTCCTGCGCATCGCGTGGTCCAAGAAGCGGGTGATTGATGATCATGGTTTTCTCTCAGCGCCCCTCAATGCAGGTTCGGTTGGGCGCCAGCGCCCTTTTCATCGATGACGGCACCGCTCCGGAACCGGTCAAGCCGGTACGCCGTCGCCGTCGGGTGCGGATTGTCTGTCGCCAGCAGGTGTGCAAAGCAGTAACCGGATGCCGGGGTCGCCTTGAAGCCGCCGTAGCACCAGCCGCCATTGAAATAGAGGCCGTCGACCGGCGTCTGGTCGATGATCGGTGACCCGTCCATCGACATATCCATGACGCCACCCCACATGCGCAGCAGCCGGGCCCGACCGATCATCGGCACCAGGGCCATGCCGCTTTCGCAGACATCCTCGACGACCGGCAGGTTGCCGCGTTGTGCATATGAATTGTAGCCATCAATGTCGCCGCCGAAGACCAGGCCGCCCTTGTCGGACTGGCTGATGTAAAAATGTCCTGCCCCGTAGGTGACGACACCGGGGATGATCGGCTTCAGACCTTCAGAGACAAATGCCTGCAGCACATGGCTTTCAATCGGCAGACGCAGGCCTGCCCCGGCCATGACCCGGCCAGATGACCCGGCGACGGAAACCCCGACCTTGCCGGCCATGATTGTGCCGCGGCTTGTCTCGACACCCTTGCAGACGCCGTTTTCCATAACGAAGCCTGTCACCTCGCAATTTTGCAGGATGTCGACGCCGCGGCTGTCGGCGCCGCGCGCGTAGCCCCAGACGACGGCGTCATGCCGTGCCGTGCCGCCGCGCTTCTGCCACAGGCCGCCCTTGATCGGAAAGCGGGCGTTGTCGAAATCGAGGAACGGACACATCCGGCGCACGCCTGCGGGATCGAGCAGTACCGCATCGGCACCTGCCATCAGCATGGCATTACCACGTCGGGCATAAGCATCGCGCTGACCATCCGTGTGGCAGAGGTTGAGGACCCCGCGCTGCGAGACCATGGCGTTGAAATTGAAATCCTGCTCCAGCCCTTCCCAGAGCTTCATCGAAAATTCGTAGAACGGCTCGTTGCCGGGCAGCAGATAGTTGGAGCGGATGATCGTCGTATTGCGTCCGGCGTTACCAGAACCGATCCAGCCTTTTTCAATCACGGCAACATTGCTTATGCCGTAGACACTCGACAGATAATAGGCTGCCGCCAAACCGTGGCCGCCTCCGCCAACGATTATGACATCGTAGCGACCCTTGGGCTGCGGTTCGCGCCAGGCCGGCTTCCAGTCCGTATTGCCTTTGAGGCCCTGCCAAAGCAGGTTCCAAGCAGAATAGTGCATAGTGGTACTCCGGAACTTACACCTTGATGCTGATATGAAAATCACCATGATACTTTATCAAAATAGCCGTAAATATTCAAAAAAGAGACATCATGCATAAAGACGACACTCCTTTTCGGATCGCCATGGTTCTCGTCGACGGTTTCGCATTGTTGTCATATGCCACGGTCGTCGAGCCGTTGCGGGCCGCCAATCTGCTTGGTGAAAAGGTTTTATACGAAGTCTGTAACATACCTGTTGTCGGTGATGCGGCCAGAAGTTCGGGTGGCGCGATCATCCCGGGGGCAGGGTCGGTTGGCGGGCCGTTGGACTTTGATCTGATGCTGGTTGTCGCCGGTGACAACTGCATAACGATTCATGATGCGCAGCTGTTTAACTGGTTACGGCGCGCAGCACGCATGGGCATCGCCATTGGTGGCGTTTCCGGCGGCCCGGTCATCCTGGCGGCTGCCGGCCTGATGGCGGGGTGGCGAATGACGGCGCACTGGGAACATTTGCCGATGCTGGGCGAAAAATCACCGGGCTTGCTGATTGAAAGAGGGCTATACGTTATTGACCGCGACAGGGTGACGTGCGCCGGCGGGACGGCACCGCTGGATCTGATGCATGCCCTGATCGCCGACCATCACGGACCGGCGCTGGCAACACGCGTCAGCGACTGGTTCATTCACACCGATGTCCGTCCGTCCCAGGGGCCGCAGCGGGCCGGGATCATCGAAAGATGGGGGACAACCAACCGCAAGGTGCTTGATGTGATCATGGCCATGGAAGGCCATATTGCCGATACCCTGACACTGGATCAGCTGTCCAGTTTTGCCGGTTTGAGCCGCCGCCAGCTCAACCGGTTGTTTCAGGAAAATCTGGGCCAGACGACGATGACCTTTTATCGCAATCTGCGACTCGAGAAAGCGCAGAACCTGCTAAAATACTCGACCCTTCCGGTCATCGAGATTGCCATCGCCACCGGATTTGCGAGCGCCACGCATTTCGCGACAAGCCATGCCCGGCGGTTTGGCTACCCGCCAACAATGGTGCGTAAGCCGGGCCCACACTGATTCGCCGAGCGGACGGCTTTGTTGATTTTTTTATGGCTGTCATCGTGAATCGAAGCGAGGGGAGATATTTACTTGCGAGCCTAATATCTTTAGAATACTACTGATATATTAATGGTCGTTCCGTTATATGCAGACTAAAAAGGCAGGCGAAAAGCCGCGCTGCGGGACGTGGGGGGATTGATGAAGACATACGCCGGAATTCGAACAATTGATGGCCTGCAGGTCACGGTTGATGGTGCGCCTTTGGCGACACGACAGGATGTCCGTGAATTTTCGGACGCCGGATTTGAATGGGGCTACGTCGGCGATGCGCCGCAACAGCTGGCCCTGGCGATCCTTTGCGATCATCTCGGCAATCCGGATGCGGCCATTGCGGCATCTGAGAATTTCATGAAAAAAGCAGTCTCCGTATTCGACAATGAATGGACCCTGAGTCCCGATGAGGTCCAGAGCGTGCTCGTCAAACAGACGGGGAGCTAACGCCAAAAAATTTCTCGCGATTGCCAAAACCCCGCGGGTTTTGCGAGATGAGGGACGCCGAGCGTTCCAGGGAGGCGGGGATGAAAACTTCACAAAAGGGGTAAATATCCAATGTCATATGTAAATAGAATTTCCGCATTAGGTGCGGCTGCGGTGCTTGCCGCGGTCACCCTGACGTCGTCGCCGGTAAAAGCTGCGGAACATGAGTGGAAAATGGCGACGAGTTGGGGTGGCGGTCCACTTATGGACATCGGTGCCAAAGCGTTCGCAGAGAAATTAAAATTCCTCACCGATGGACGGATCGAAGTTCAGGTATTCACGGGCGGCACGCTCGGCAAGGCGCTTAACGTAACGGATACCGTCAAGAACGGTGTTGCCCAGGCCGGCCATACGTGGATGGGATATGATTGGGGCAAGAACAAGACCGCAGTCGTTTTCGGCGGGTTTGCCGGTTCCATGGACTCCGAACGGATGCTGCACTGGATTTATGAAGGCGGCGGGCTGCAGATGTGGCGCGATTATCGTATGGAAGAGGATGGTGTCGTCTCGATGCCGTTGTTTATCCGTACCGCTGAAGCCTTCCTTCACTCACGCAAGCCGGTGCGAACGATGGATGACCTCAAAGGTCTGAAATTGCGGACGGCTGGTGCATGGCTGGAAATCTCCAAGGGTATGGGCGCTGCACCGGTGACGACCCCGGGTGCCGAAGTTTATACGGCGCTGGAGCGCGGTACGATTGATGCAACCGAGTGGGGCACACTTTATGAGAACATCTCATCGGGTTTCCACAAAGTCGCCAAGTACGTCATCATCCCGGGCGTACACCAGCCGGTGGCGCCATTTGAGCTGATCATCAACAAGGATTCCTGGGCAAAACTTTCTGACCGGGACAAAAATCTGGTTGATGAAGCCGCCAAGATGGTGACGTTCGAAAGCTGGACGAAAATTGGTGATGAAGACGCCAAAGCGCTGGCATTCTATCGCTCACAGGGCAACGAAGTCATCGAGCTCAGCGTCGATGTTCAGCAGAAGGTCAAAAAAGCTGCGATGGAATGGGCCGCTGTCCAGTCCGCCGAAAACCCCTGGTTCAAAAAGGCCTATGACAGTCAGTTGGCCTATGAAGAACTTTGGAAAGATGCTGCACGGTACCGGAACGTTGCTTCCGCACCGTCAAAATAATTTTGTGATCTCCCAATTATGCACCGGGAGGATATTGCCTCCCGGTGCATTTCCTTCCAGGGAATATTGAGGATATGAAACCTTTTTTATCCATTATTGACAGGACCTCCGGCGGTATGGGGATCTTGGCGGCGTGGGTCGTCTTGCCGCTGATCTTCGCGACCGTTTACGAAGTTCTGTCCCGTTACCTTTTCAATGCACCTACAATTTGGGCCTATGAAGTTGGCTACATGGCAACGGGCACGAATTTCCTGCTCGGTGCCGCATTCGCACTTCGTGAAAAATCACATATCCGTATCGACGTTGCATACATGCGCTTTCGTCCACGTACCAAGGCACTGGTCGATGTTCTGGGTTACACATTTCTCATGCTGCCGTTCGGCTACTGGTTGTCGTATCGGCTGGGGGTTTACGCATTTGACGCAATTCAGTCTGGTGACCGTTCCGGCGAATCGGCCTGGAACCCTGTTATCTGGCCGTACCGTACGGTCTTTTTCGCAGGCATCGGTATGCTGACGCTGCAATGTACGGCGGATTGGCTGCGCGCCCTAAAAATGCTCTTTGGTGGCACCCACGAAGAGATGGAGAGTGCAGACCATGGGTGATTACATATCGCTTCTGATGTTTCCGGCAATCCTCACCGTTCTGTTCATGGGGTTCCCGGTTGCCCTCTCGCTGATGGGCGTAGGGCTGGTCTTCGGCCTCTTCGCTTTCGGTCCATCGACACTTTATCTGTTTGTCGAGAAAGTCGACGACGTCGCATCTAACTTCGTCCTGGCCGCCGTACCGCTGTTCGTTTTCATGGGTTCGATGCTTGAACGATCCGGTATTGCCGAACGTTTATTCGAGGCCGTACATCTCTGGACTAAAAAGCTGCCAGGCGGACTGGCGATCGGCACCATCGTCATGTGTGTCATCTTCGCAGCGTCGACCGGCGTCATCGGTGCCACGGAAACCGTCGTCGGTCTGCTGGCCATACCGGTGATGATGAAATATGCCTATAACAAAGGCCTGATTTCCGGGACCATCTGTGCCGGCGGATCGCTCGGCACGATTATTCCGCCCTCCGTCGTCGTTGTCGTTCTGGGCCCGGTTGCTGACGTTTCCGTTGGCGATCTTTTCATGGGCATGGTCTTTCCGGGCCTGATTATGTCGGGCTGTTATATTCTCTATATTCTGATCAGATGCATCGTGCGTCCCGGTGATGGCGCGAAAATACTGGAAGACGAAGTCCATATCTCCTGGGGCGAAAAAATGCGCATCACGTTCAGTGCGCTGTTGCCGCCGATCCTGCTGATTTTTGCTGTGCTGGGGTCCATCATGTTCGGCTGGGCCGCGCCGACTGAAGCGGCCGGTATGGGGGCTTGCGGATCGATCATCCTGACCATGTGTTACCGGACATTCTCTTTCGGCGTGCTGCAGGAATCCCTGATCAAAACCGTCAAGGTCACCTGCATGATCATGCTGATACTGCTCGGCGGCAGCATGTTCTCGGGCGTTTTCATCGGCTCTGGCGGGGTTGCCCTGACCACCGAGCTGATAAATGCGACAAGCCTTTCCCCGTGGGCGACATTGGCGATGTTCCTGGGAATCAGTTTTCTTGCCGGGTTCATTCTGGAATGGATTTCGATCCTTTTGATCTTCGTGCCGGTATTCATCCCGATCGTCAAAGTATTGGGGTTTGATCCGGCATGGTTCTGCATCCTGTTCCTGATCGTCATTCAGACCAGCTATCTTACGCCACCGATGGCACCTGCAATCTTTTATCTTCGTGGTATCAGCCCGCCGGAGATCAAGATTCAGGACATGTTCAGAGGCGTAATCCCGTTCATCATTTTGCAGATCCTGACACTGATCATCGTCATGATATTTCCGCAGACGGTGCTTTGGCTGCCGGCCAAAGTACTCGGCTTCAATTAGGAGAACCATTATGAAAATTGAAGAAATTCTTTCCATAAAACCGTTGATTCTAAAGCAGGAACAGCGCGAATTTTACTTCGAAAATGGCTACCTCCTGCTTGAAAAGGCGATCAATGACGAATGGCTCGAAAAGCTACGGTCAACCGTCAATGAACTGGTAGAAGAAACCCGCGAGCTGACCAAGTCCGATAAGAAATGGGACCTTGAGCCGGATCATAATCGTCAGGCACCACGCCTGCGTCGGCTGTCGTCGCCGAATGACCATCACCCGATGTTCTGGAGCTTCGCATCCGGACTGCCGATGGTTGACATCGTTGCCGACCTTGTCGGGCCGAACGTGAAGTTTCATCACTCCAAGCTCAACTTCAAATGGGCAAAGGGTGGCGAAGAGGTCAAATGGCATCAGGATATTCAATTCTGGCCGCACACCAATTACAGTCCGTTGACCGTCGGAACGTACCTTTATGACTGTGACGACACGCAGGGACCACTGGGTATCATTCCGGGCAGTCATCTGGGCGATCTGTACAATCAGTACGATGCTGCCGGCAAATGGACCGGTTGTCTGTCCGACGCTGATTCTGCTGAACTGGATGCTGGGAAAGCCGTCTATCTACCGGGGCCGGCGGGGTCGCTGACGATCCATAACTGTCGTACGATACACGGGTCAAAGCCGAACATGTCGAACGCCGGCCGTCCGTTGCTGCTCAACGTTTATTCTTCGGCCGATGCCATCCCTTATACGCACAATCCATTGTTTTCAAAATATGATCAGGCGATTGTCAGGGGCGATCGCGCGCGCTGGGCCGAGCATGACCCGCGTCCATGTCTGATGCCACCGGATTGGGGCGGAAATTATTCCTCGATCTTCGCGCTGCAGCAGGGCGAGCAAGCGGGAATGATGTGAGCGATAGATTTGTAATTATCATTGTACATATGATGTATCAGTGATATATTACAACTAATGTATTATGGTTCAGGTGCCGCCGTCGTGGTCCGGCGCCGAAGCAAGAATGTGAGAGGGTTCAATCATGATGACTGCACGCCAAACAAACTTCCGTCAGGTTTACCGGTCGCGTATTGCCGGCTGGTACAACGGGCCGGTGCACGTGTTTGTAATTTATACGATCGGGCTGACCGCGCTGTGGATCTATTCGCAGTTCATCAGCAATCCGACATGGCTTGAATGGTCGATTGTCCCGGCGACATTTCTGATGTGCAACATCTTCGAATGGTTCCTGCACAAGTATGTGATGCACCGGCCACACACCAATCCTGGACTGCGGGCGATTTATGAACGTCACACCCTTAACCACCATCAGTTCTTTACGGATCAGGAAATGCGTTTTCGCGATCACAAGGACTGGCGTGTCACGTTCTTCCCGCCATATGCACTGGTCGTCTTCATCCTGATGTCGTCAATCGGTGTCGTGGTGCTGAACGTCATCGCTACGCAGAACGCCGCCTGGCTGTTCATTTCGTCGACGACATCGATGTATCTGATTTATGAATTCATGCACTTCTGCTGCCATGTCGACGAAAACCTGTTTGTTCGCTGGTGCCCGCTCGTCAATACGCTCCGCCGTCATCACACTGCGCATCACAACGACAAGATCATGATGGAGCGGAACATGAACCTGACATTCCCGATTGCGGACTGGCTATTCGGAACATCGGATCTCGACCGGGGTTTGCTCGGCCATCTGTTCAATGGCTACAACACCGACCACCTGCGCAAGGACTTGCGCGCGATCCCGTTGCGCCCGGATGAAGCCGCCGCTTCACCAATGCCTGCTGAATGACCGCTTAAGCGTGAGGAGCACAAGACGATGCCTGTAAAAATCAAGGTTTTCATCTCGATCATGGCGCTAGCTGTTGTCGGTGGGTTCTCGCTCATGAACCTGAATGGCGGCAACGAACAGGTCGGTTATGTCGGCCTCGGTCTGGCAGCACTGATGGTGCTGGCGATGTGGATCTTTCCGGAAACAGGCAAGGTCCGGCGCTGACCGATCAGAATTGTCGGTAATCTGTACTGCTGATCAGGATGTGACGGTCGAGCGGGTAAACGATTCCACGTAATCAACAAGCTTGTCGCTTGCCGTTGCAGCAGCCTCGGCATCCCCCTTGGCAATGGCGTCCGCCAGTTTGGCATGCAGGCCGGCGGTCAAGGGCAGGTCTGCTGTTTCTTTGTAATGCATATACCAAAAGCGACGCGACAGGCCGTGCATGAGGCCGATCGCCCGGTTGGCATATTCATTGTGGGCCGCCAGAGCCATCAGTTTGTTCAATTCATCATCGTAGCGCATGAACGAAAGATCATCCCTTTCAGCGGATGCCTTCTCGATTCCTTCGGCGATGGTTCTAAACGCGGCACGTTCCTGGGAAGTGGCGCGCTGCGCTGCGGACCGTGCGATCAGGCGTTCAAGGACGCGACGCACTTCAAGCAACAGCAGCTGTTTGCGTGGATTGATGTCGGATACCAAAATCCCTTTTCGGGGCAGGATGGTTACCAGTCCTTCCCGGGCAAGTCGCTGAAGGGCTTCACGAATTGGCGTGCGACCGATCCCGAGTTCCAGTGACAATGCAACCTCGGAGAGGACTTCTCCGGGTTCCAGTTGCAGCGTCACGATCATTTCCTCGAGAGCCGAATAAGCCTTGTCCGTCAGGCTGTCAGCGCGTTGATGCCCCGGCTTGCGTGATACTGCTGGTGTCTGTCCGGATTTAATCATAGGCGTAAATAGACTTTCCTTTGAATGATATCAAAAGATTATATCTGTTTGCGTTTTTCTACCATAGTCACGAATTTTTCGTATTCCGCATCGTTTACACTGTAAGTGTGGTCATCATCCGGGAATTTCCCGGCTTTGACTTCACGGACGTATTCGGAGATGCCGCCAACGGCAACTTCGGTCAGCTTGGCATAGCGTTTGGTGAATTTTGGTTTGAAGTCGGTAAACACGCCCAGCAAATCGTAGCACAACAGGATTTGGCCGTCCGTGCCGACGCCGGCACCGATGCCGATGGTGGGGATCTCCAGCTGCTTGGAGATAACCTCGGCAATCTTGCCGGGGACGGCTTCGAATTCGAGCATGAAACAGCCGGCATCCTGAATAGCCAGCGCATCTTCCAGAATTTTGAATGCCGCATCGGCGGTTCGGCCCTGAATCTTGAAGCCGCCGAACATTGCGACTGTGTGCGGCGTAAGACCGATATGGGATGCAGTCGGAATGCCGGCATCGACCAGAGCCTTGAGAATATGTGCCTGACTTTTGCCGCCCTGCGGTTTGACCGCATCAGAACCGGCATCCTGCATGAAACGTGCTGCGTTTTTGAGTGCATTGTCCACAGTGCTGTAGCTTTGATAGGGCATGCAGCCGAGCACGAACGTGTTGGGCGCGCCACGACGGACGGCCTGGGCATGCATAATCATCATGTCCATCGTTGCCGGGATTGTATTGGCGTGACCGTGTGCGATCATCGCCAGACTGTCACCGACGACGGCGACGTCAACGCCGGACATCTCGGCCCATTGTGCTGAGGTGTAGTCCGGCACGGACATATAGACCATCTTTTCGCCGGTATGTTTGGACTCGCGAATTTCGGTGATGGTGCGCTTTTTACGCTCGGTTTTCTGGATGTCCGCCACGTTTACTTCCTCCCTGATATTATAATAATATATTTAAGGAATGTTACGTTTGGCATGTCGTTTGGTCAACCGGGACATGAGGGTTCAGGGGCGTCCGGAAATGCTTCAGGGTTTGCAGTTACCGGCTTTCTGGCCGGCCATTTTGTTCGGCGTTGCAATGCTTGCCGGCGTCGTCTGTGTGGTGGTGATTTCGGGACACTTCCCAATGAATGTGACGATGATCGGGACGCATTCGAAACGCGGGCGGAAGCTGGCAATCGTATTACTAGGCATTGCCACGCTGAGCTTGTTTGTGATGACCGGAATCTATGCGTTCGGGGTTTTGACCTGGTACGCGGCCATCATGATCGGCGGATTGGCGGTGCTCGCCGGCCCCCTGTGCGAGCAAGTGCTCCCCATGCGTTTCAGGGCGGATACGGTCGGGCTTTGTGTCCTCAGCTGTTTCGACCTGGCTTTGGCAGGCGGAATTCTGACGAGGATATAGGTTTTCCCCGCGATTTCTTTTTCGGTGCTCATTTTTGGAAGCAGGGCGACAATATCCGAATTGCATTTTTAAAAAAACATCAGCATACTGATTAATATAATGTGAAACAGAATCGCGCCCCGGTGTTGCGTCGCTGGGGGACAAGCAAAGCCAAAAAAGGACATAGTCTGTTCATGGTCAAACCAGGGAAAATTGTCTTCGAAGAGCATTTCATGACACCGTGCTTCGCGGAGTATTCAAAAGCTTTTATCGGGCTTATTGATGCCGATATTGCAAATACCATTACCCGACGGTTGAGCGATTTCGGCGGTGAGCGCCTTGAAATTATGGATGCCCACGGCATTGAACGGGCAATCATTTCGCAAACCGGACCTGGCGTGCAAGGCGAAGTAACCGTCGAGAGTGCGATTGCCCGGGCACGGGAAAGTAATGATTTTCTCGCAGAGAACATAGCACCCCACCCGGACAGACTTTCCGGTTTCGCCAGCCTGCCGATGCAGGATCCGAGCGCGGCGGCTGACGAACTGGAACGCGCCGTCAATCGGCTGGGCTTCAAGGGGGCGCTGGTCAACGGGCACACCCACGGTACGTATTATGATGCACCTCAGTACGACGCCTTCTGGGCGAGGATGCAGGCTCTCGATGTGCCGCTTTATCTGCATCCGACCAATGCGAAAGTGAATCCTTTCAGCTTCGCCGATCATCCTGAACTTCTCGGGGCCACCTGGGGATGGGGTGTCGAGACCGCGAGCCATGCGTTGCGGCTTTTGTTCGGCGGGGTGTTTGATCGTTTCCCCGATCTTAAAATTATCCTCGGTCACATGGGCGAAGGTATTCCGTTCCTGCGCTGGCGGTTTGACAGCCGTTTTGCCGTCTACCATCAGGGGGTCAAGCTGGATCGCAAGCCATCCGAATACATCGGTACGAACATCGTCATCACCACGGCAGGGGTTTGTTCGCATCCGACCCTGATGGCGGCGATCGGCGAAATGGGGCCTGAAGCGGTCATGTTCTCGGTCGACTACCCTTACGAAAGCACCGAAGACGCAGCCTGGTTCATCGATACGGCGCCCATGGATGACGAAACCCGTCGCCTGGTGTGCCGCGAAAACGCAGTGCGTTTGTTCAAGCTTTGAATGAGAATGCGCAGATAACAATGAACATACCAAACAGGCAAATCATGTGGCGCAACCGCGCCATCGTTTGCTGATACACTACAGACGAGGAAAGCATGTCGACATTTCTTTACGGTGCAAACGTCAACGCCAACGGTATCCGCCAGCACTTCCTGCGGTATGGCGGGGCTGACGATAAACGGGCAGGGCGCGATTCCGTCATCATTCTTCCCGGCATCACAAGCCCGGCGATAACCTGGGGCTACGTCGGTGATCGCTTCGGCACGACGTTCGATACGTACGTTCTGGACATTCGTGGCCGCGGCCTGTCGGAAGCCTCGGATACGCTGGACTACAGTCTTGATGCACAAGCCGCCGATGTGATCGCCCTGGCGGAAACGCTGGGCTTGGAAAGTTATAGCCTCGTTGGCCACTCCATGGGCGGGCGAATCGGTTTGCGTGCGGCACGACAAAAGCCGCCCGGGCTTAAGCGTCTGGTGATGCTTGATCCACCGGTTTCCGGTCCCGGGCGACGCGCCTACCCGGCGAAACTGCCGTGGTATGTCGACAGTATACAGCAATCTCTGGTCGGCATGGACGCGGATGCGATGCGCGTGTTCTGCCCGACATGGACGGAAGAACAACTGCAACTTCGTGCCGAATGGCTGCATACCTGCGACGAGCGGGCTGTGCTTGAAAGCTTTGACGGTTTCCATACGGATGATTTTCATGGCGATGCGCCGCATGTCGAGATTCCGACGCTTCTGGTGCGGGCCGAGCGCGGCGACGTTGTCCTCGACGAGGACGAAACGGAACTTAAATCCCTCATGCCGAATCTGGTCTCAGCATTGGTACCGAATGCCGGTCACATGATTCCGTGGGATAACGAAGATGGTCTTTATGAAGCCCTGGGTGATTTTCTGGGCGTCCGCATTCCTTAAGCTTGCGGGCGTTACGGTCTGACGAAAGGAAGAGACGATGCCAATCAGTGATTATCAGATGATCGAAGCCTGGAAAGAGGTGTTGAGGCTTTCCAAACTGGAGCAGGGCCAGGTGGTCACCATTCTGACCAGTGCGGCAACCCATCCGCAGAATCTGTCGACGGCGAAGATCGCCGCGCAGTCGATGGGGGCCATCGTCAGTCAGCTCGACCTGCCGCCGGTGAACGGCGAAAAGGCTTTGAGCAGGGATGCGCTGGCGTACCTGGGCGAAACCCCGCTGACCGGCAACAGGGCGGCGATTGCGGCGCTGAAGGAAAGCGATCTCGTTCTCGATCTGATGACGCTGCTGTTTTCACCCGAACAGCTTGATATCCTCAAGACCGGCACAAAAATTCTGCTGGCTGTCGAGCCACCGGAGGTGCTGGCGCGGATCATTCCGACCGAAGCGGACAAAAAACGCGTGCTCAAGGCTGCCAAACGCCTCGAAGTTGCCAGGGAAATGCGCGTTGTATCCAAAGCCGGGACAGACCTAGTCTGCGCACTGGGTGAATTCCCGGTCATCAGTGAATACGGTTTTGTTGATGAAATTGGCCGCTGGGATCACTGGCCAAGCGGTTTTGTTTTCACCTTTCCGAACGAAGGCGGCAGCAACGGCACCATCGTCATTGATCGCGGCGATATTCTGATCCCGCAAAAATCCTACGTGCAGGATCAGATCGTCATCACGATGCAGAACGGCTACGCGACGAAAATTGAAGGCGGCGTCGATGCCGATCTGTTGCGTGAATACATGGCGACGTTTAACGATCCGGAAGCCTACGCGATGTCGCATATCGGATGGGGTCTGCAGCCGCGGGCGAAATGGTCGACGCTGGGCCTGTATGGCCGTGAAGCCACGATTGCCATGGATGCCCGCGCCTATGAGGGCAATTTCCTGTTTTCCCTCGGTCCCAACAACGAAGCCGGTGGCGGTCGAACAACGGCCTGTCACATGGATATCCCGTTGCGCAACTGCACGGTCAGTCTTGATGGGGTCGATGTTGTCAAAGTCGGAAAAGTGATCGGCGAGGATCAGTGATCTGGTTTGCGACGGCATCGGTTTGAGTGTTTGAGAAGGATAAGAAAATGTCTTGGTTGATCACTGCCGATGTAAGCGAGGTCATCGAGAAGAAAGTTCTTCCCGTCGAACTCGACGGGCTGCGCATTGCGTTGTTTGCCCTGGACGGTGAAATCTTCGCTACCGGCAATATCTGCACACACCAATTCGCGCTGCTGTCGGATGGTTATGTCGAAGACGGGTGTGTGGAATGCCCGCTGCATCAGGGCTTGTTCGATATCCGCACCGGCAAGGCCAAGGGGGCGCCGGTCAGCGAAGACATTCCAACGTATGCGGTTAAAATCGAAAACGGCAAAGTCTTCGTCGATCTTCATCAGGCAAGCAATATGGCTTCGGGTGAAGGGCCGGCATCCGGCAGCAACATGGAGATGAATGCTGGTGCCGCCGGCATCGTCATCATTGGTGCCGGACAGGCAGGTGCACGTGCCGCCGAAGCCGCCCGGCTTGCCGGATATGCAGGCACCATCACCCTGATCGGTGATGAAGATGCGTTTCCCTATGAGCGGCCATTCCTGTCCAAAGGCTTCCTGACCGGCAAGGCGGATCTTGAAAGTGCGTACGTCTTGTCATCATCGCGCATAACTGAGCTGGATCTGGTTCTGAAGACCGGCGTGCAGGTGACGGCGATTGATCGTGAAGGCAAACGTCTCAGCCTGTCTGACGGCTCGTCACTTTCGTATGAAAAGGCATTGATTGCGACGGGCGCCGGTGTCCGCAAACTCGCGATCCCGGGCGCTGATCTGGCGGAGGTTTTTTATCTGCGTACCGTCGCCGACGCACGGACGCTGTCGGCAGCGCTTGCTAAAGCCGAGCATGTTGTCGTTATCGGCGGCGGTTTCATCGGCTTGGAGGTGGCATCGAGTGTAAGGGACCTCGGCAAGCAGGTAAGCCTTCTGGAACGCGAGCCGCGCCTGATGTCGCGCGTGCTGCCGGCCGCAGCTTCCTTGGCTGTTGCGGCCAAGGCGCTGGCCTTTGGAGTCGATATCGTGACGGATGCCGCCATCAGCAGGATTGACGGCAAAGCGGGCCGCGTTCAATCCGTTGTTCTGGCAGACGGGAAATGCATCCCTGCTGACATGGTGATCATCGGTGTCGGTGCCGTACCGAATACGGCACTGGCCGAAGCTGCCGGATTGAAAATCACAAACGGCATCGCTGTCGATGCGTTCGGTCGGACGTCCGATCCGGATATCTTCGCTGCCGGTGATGTCGCCAGCTATCCGAATGCACCCGAAGGGGGGCCGACACGACTGGAATCATGGCAGAACGCTCAGGAACAGGCGATTGCAGCCGGTCGAACGATGGCAGGTCAGCCGACGGCATATGATACCCTGCCCTGGTTCTGGTCCGATCAGTTCGGCGGGACGATACAGATTGTCGGTCTGCCTGAAGCGGATGCCGCGTTAGTCCGCAGGGAGGGTGCAGCAGAGAGCACTTTCTCGTTGTTCTGCTTTGATGCAAACGGCTGCGTGAGTGGCGCTATTGCTTTTGACGACGCCCCGGCCATTCGTCTGGCACGAAAGCTGATCGACTATGGCAAGCCGGTTGACAGGGACAATCTCGCCAACCGCAGTACCGAACTTGATGACATTATTGCAGCGTCTGAAACCTTTGAAAAAGGGACTGATGAGATTATGAGCATGGCTGACATTCCTCGCACGGCGAAGTACCGCTGGCCGGCCGGCGGCATTAACAGTATCCCCGATTGGGTTTATACGGACGACGCCATCTATCGCAGGGAGGTCGAGAGAATTTTCCATGGCCGGACCTGGAATTATGTTGCCCTTGAAGCCGAAATTCCCGAGCCCGGATGTTTCGTGCGCTCGAATGTCGGGCCGACACCGGTCGTTGTTTCACGCGGCAACGACGGTGAGATCAACGTCTTTGAGAACCGCTGCGCACACCGCGCTGCCGAGTTCTGCCGCGAGCAGCGCGGCAAGAAGACCGAGTTCGTCTGCCCCTATCATCAGTGGAGTTACGATCTGGCAGGAAACCTGTCGGGGGTGCCGTTCCGGCGCGGCGTCAACGGAAAGGGCGGCATGGGGGCCGATTTCAAACCAGAAGATCATGGCGTCAAAAAGCTCTCCGTGACCACGCGCGGTGGAGTCGTGTTCGCCTCATTCGTACACGATATGGAACCTTTCGATGAATACCTGGGCACCGATATTCTTGAAGATTTCGATGCCACATTCGATGGCCGGAAGTTGAAGATCCTGGGCTATTACCGCAATACGCTTCCGGGGAACTGGAAGCTCTATCATGAAAACCTCAAGGACCCTTATCACGCCACGCTTTTGCACACGTTTCTGGTGACCTTCGGCCTGCTGGTCGCCGGCAACAAATCGGCGATGATCTGCGACCCGACGGGACGGCACGGCACCATGGCTTCGGCAAAGAGCGACGGCAAAGCCGTTGAGGAGTCTACCAAGAAAGAGATGCGCGCTTATCGGGACGGCATGACCCTGAACGAGCCGCGCTTCATGGATTATATCGAGGAATTCAATTCCCCCTGGTCGGTGACGATGCAGACGATATGGCCGAACCTGATCGTGCAGCGCGAGATGAATACGCTTGGCGTTCGCCAGATCGTCCCGAACGGGCCGAACGAGTTTGTAATGAACTGGACAATGTTCGGCTTCGAAGGCGATGATGATGAAATGACCCGGCATCGGTTGCGTCAGGGAAATCTGATGGGACCTTCCGGGTATCTGGGGCTCGAAGACAACGAAGCCATGAAGTTCGTTCAGGATGGCATGCTGCACAGTACGGGTGGCGAACACCTGATAGCACTGGATCCGAATACGCCGATGGGCACCTCGGATACGCTGATTTCCGAATCGGCTATTCGCGGTATGTATCGTTACTGGCGCGAACAGATGGGTTTGTAAGGAGACGATGATGGCAATTGTAAAAACCGATGACCGATCTGGTGCTGTACGCGAGGCGGGGCAGAGTGAAGATGCGTTGGCCAGACATGCCCTGCGGCTCGATATAGATGCCTTTCATGCCGAGTATTGTCATGTGCTTGATGAGGGTGATCTGAAGCAGTGGCCGGAGTTCTTCGTCGAAGACTGTTTTTATAGCGTAACGGCACGGGAAAACTTTGATGCCGGTTTACCCGTCGGGCTGATCTATTGCGAGGGCAAGGGGATGCTCAAGGATCGTGCTTTTGCGATCATGAATACGGCAATGTTCGCGCCCCGATACCTGCGGCATTTCGTGACGAACACACGGGTTATCGCCATGCACGCCGACGGGGCGATCGAAGCGCAGGCGAATTACATTTTGCTTGAAACCCTGCATGACAATCCAAAGGGGAGCATCCATCAAGCCGGCGCATATCGCGATGTCTTTGAACGCCAGCCCGATGGACGACTGCTGTTGCGGCGCAGGGTTTGCGTCTATGACAATCTTCTGGTGCCGAACGCCTTGGTGCTGCCGGTTTAGGTGAGCCCGTCACTTGGGTTTGAAAATCGTCCGGCCCAGGTGATTGTTGCCATCGATCAGTCTGATCAACATTGTGATGAACGCGTTGCGTTCCTGCGGCATAAGCGGTTCAAGCAGCCTGTCTTGCGCGTGCTGCATGGCCTGCAACATGGCATCGGTGATCCGTTCGCCTTCGGGTGTCAGATGGGCAAGAACCATCCGTTTGTCTTCGTCACTGCGCCGTCTTTCTATGAGGCCCCGCTTGCTGAGCCGAACTAGGACATCGGCGACGTTTGTCCGGTCGAGACCGAGTTCCTGCCCGAGTGAATTCTGATCGAGATCAGGCGAGAACTTCAACGCGGTGAGCAGCCCGTATTGAACCGGCGTGATGTCGAAATCTTTGCACTCTTCAAAAAAAATCGCGTAGTGAATTTGATTGAGCCTGCGGATCAGATAGCCTGGCCGCGACCATAGCGGCATGCGCTCAAACAGTACGGGTAAGCTATTGGCTTCAGGTTTCTTGCTTGCGGTCTTTGCCACCTGCCGTTTCCTCCGCTCGGTGATCCTGAGGAAATCAATGGCCCTTAGATAATCCCCAGTTTTCATCAGTGTAGTATCATTTATGGTTGATTAAAAGATTTTGGGGTATCCGCAAGCCAATATCAGTTTTACATTACCAATTGTCATGTAAGGGACAGGCTGGTTTCGTGGATGACTCTTGACAGTTTAAAAATACCATCAGTACACTGTATTTTAATTGATTGTCGCTTTGCCGTCTTAAACTTAGCCGGAAAGAACCGTCGCCAGAGCTGCAGGAGGCTTAATCCGGGGGTGCGTTCTGCCTCGGAATCCGTAAAAACAACGGGCAGTATGGGTTGGCTTTTCGGTGGTGGCTTTCGTTATGGAGTTAGGCATCGGTCTTTCCTGGATTTTTGAAAGCACGAGGTTTGGACTTCCCGAACCGAACCTAATATCCTGAAACGAGATCCGAAGGGGTGTTTGCGGCGCCGTGCAGTTTTGTACGGCGCCGATCCTTGAAGAAGCAAAACAGGACTTGGAGGAAGCACGTGACAGCGCATGGAATCGGAGCCCGCGTCATCCGCAAGGAAGATGACCGTCACCTTCATGGTCGCGGACGGTTCGTCTCCGATATTGCGATGCCGGGCCTGCAGGATGTCGCTTTTTGTCGCAGCTCGTTTGCCCATGGCCGGATCACGGATATCAGCAAACCGGCGGGGCGGGAAAACAAGGTCTTTACCGCTGCCGATTTGAAGGGCGTTCTGCCGATCATTGCCGATTCCGGGATTCCGGGATTCAAGGTTTCCGAATTCCCGGCACTGGCGACCGGCAAAGTGCGCTATGTCGGTGAATGTGTCGCGATGTGCGTGGCGCCAAGCCGGGCCGAAGCTGAAGACCTCGCCGATCTGGTCAAGATTGCCATCGATCCATTGCCGGTCGTGATCGATACGCATAAAGCCAGACAAAGCGATTCCGCCCTGGTCCATGATGACTGGGACGATAATCTGTTTTTAACGACCTCTATCGATGGCGACATCGACACATTGGCCAAGACAGCCCCGATCAAAGTGACGCGCGAATTCAAGACCGCCCGTCAGTGCATGCATCCGATGGAAGGCAAGGGGGTTCTGGCCTACTGGGATTTTCAGGCCGACCAGCTGATTGTGCATACGTCAACGCAGGTGCCGCACATGATCCGCACGGCGCTGTCGGAATTTCTCGGCCTTGATCAGAGTAAGGTCCGTGTCGTGCCGCCGGATGTCGGCGGCGGCTTTGGTTATAAATGTGTCCTGCAGCCGGAAGAGGTTTGCATCGCCTGGCTGGCGAAGACCTATCAAAAGCCGTTCCGCTGGATTGAGGATCGTCGCGAGCATCTGACGGCCGGGGCGAATTCACGCGAACACCACTATCAGATCACCGCCTATGCCGATGAGCGCGGACGGTTGCTCGGACTGGACGCTGAAATCGCCGTCAGTGTCGGTGCCTATTCCGTTTGGCCGTTCACGGCTTGTATCGAAGCCGCACAGGCCGGCGGCAATCTGCCCGGGCCATACGATTTCAGAATTTATCGCTGTAAAACCTATTCTGTCGCAACCAACAAGCCGCCGTTCACACCGTATCGTGGCGTTGCCCGTCCGGGCGTCTGTTTTGCGATAGAACTGATGATGGATGCCATCGCCCGCGAAGTCGGCCGTGACCCCCTCGATGTGCGTGCCGAAAATCTCGTGAAGGGCTCGCAGATGCCCTACAACAACGTCACAGGGAAACACTATGACAGCGGTGATTATCCGAAATCGCTTTCAAAAGCGGCCGAAATGATCGGTGCCAGGGACGTGCGCGAGCGGCAGAAGTCTGCCGATGCTTCGGGCCGTCGCATTGGTCTGGGCTTCTCGACGTTCACGGAACAATCCGCACATGGCACCAAGGTCTTTGCCAGTTGGGGATTGCCGCTGGTGCCGGGCTTCGAGCAGGCAACCGTTCGCTTGACACCGGACGGGCGCCTTGAAATCAGGGCCGGTATCCACACCATCGGCCAGGGGCTCGAGACGACGCTGTCCCAGGTCGCCGTCGAGGAACTGGGCATAGCCTACGAGCATGTGCGGGTGACGCTGGGCGACACTGCGTCGACGCCCTATTCAACGGGGGCCTATGCTTCCCGGGGCATGGTCATGGCCGGCGGTGCCGTGTCGAACGCATCCCGTGAACTGGCCAAACGAATCCGCAAGATTGCCGCGCATCTCATGCAGTGCAGTGAAGCGGACGTGCGCCTTGAAAATGGTCTGATCAGCGCCGGCGCCGCCAGCATCAGTTTTGCCGATATCGGCAAGGCCTGGTATCTGCGACCGGAACAGCTTCCGGACGACGTCAACACGATGGGCCTAGAAGTGACCGAGGGCTACAAGCCCGATGTCGATTCCGGGGTCTTCACCTATTCAACCCACGCCGCCGTCGTCGCCGTCGATACCGAGACGGGGATGGTCGAGATACTGGACTACGTCATCGTTGATGACTGTGGTCGCATGGTCAATCCGATGATCGTTGATGGTCAGCTTATCGGCGGTGCTGCACAGGGTATCGGGACCGCGTTGTTCGAAGAGACACCCTACGATGCCGAAGGTCAGCCGCTGTCGTCGACCTTGCAGGATTATACCTTGCCCGGTGCAGCGGAAGTGCCGCACATGCAGGTCGAACATTTCGAAACGCCTTCGCCCTATTCACGCTATGGCATGAAAGGGGTCGGAGAGGGGGGTGCAATTGCACCACCGGGTGCCATCGTCAATGCCATCAACGATGCGCTTCAGGATATGGGGGTTGAGCTGACGGAAATTCCGGCAACACCGCACCGCATCCTGACGGCGATTATAAACGCAGAAGACAATAAAGCGGCCATGACGGAGCCGACGACATGAAGCCGGTCGATTTCGATTATCAGAAGGTTTCAAGCGCAAAGTCGGCGCTCGAAGTGCTCAACGTCGCTGAAGGTGTGCGCAAGGTCATCTCCGGCGGGCAGTCCATGGGGCCGATGCTTAATCTGCGTCTGGTCCGGCCCGACGTGCTTGTCGATGTGACGCAGGCCGGCGAGCTTTGCGAAGTGCGCGATGATGGTGACGCGATCACATACGGCGCGGCAACCCGTCATGCGGCTTTCGAGGATGCTCTGGTGCCGGATGCGGCCGCCGGCATGATGCGCTCTGTCGCGTCCGGGATTGCCTATCGGGCGGTGCGCAATCGCGGCACGATCGGCGGCAGTCTGGCACATGCCGACCCTGCGGCAGACTGGGTAACGACAACGGTCGCGCTTGATGCCGGGTTCACGCTACGAAGCGTAAAGGGGCAGCGCAGCGTTGCGGCTGCGGCGTTCTTCCTTGGTGCCTTTACGACGGCGCTGACGGAAGGCGAACTCATCGAAAGCATTACGGTTCCAAAGCTGTCTCAAGGGGCGTCCTGGGGGTACTACAAGATTTGCCGCAAGGTCGGTGAGTTCGCCGATGCGTCGGCGGCGGTCGTCGTCGATGCCGAACGCCGTTATTGCCGAGTCGTCATGGGCGCACTCGACGGGGCCCCAGTCATTCTTGAAGGCTTTGCCGACAGGCTTGCCGAGCGTGGTCGGGGTGCCTTGGACGATCTTAAGGGCGCGGTGCATGCTGCGTTGCCGGAAGTATCCGCCGTTACCCTGCGTCAACACGAAGTCGCTGTGCGGCGGGCAATTGAACAGGTCTATCCGTCATGAAATCAATATCACTGACCGTCAACGGAGAGAGCGTCTCGGCGCAGGTAACGCCGCGGACCAGCCTTGCCGATTTTATCAGGGGACAGCTTAATCTGACCGGTACGCACCTGGGTTGTGAGCAGGGCGTCTGCGGTGCCTGTACCGTGATGGTCGACGGGCGGCCAACGCGGAGCTGCATCACCCTGGCGGCAGCTTGCGACGGCATTAACGTTCGCACCGTCGAAGGGTTTGAAGACGATCCGACGATGAGCGCCATTCGTGGCGCTTTCTCGGCGCATCACGGTTTGCAGTGCGGTTTCTGCACGCCCGGCATGCTGATCACGGCACGCGACATCGTCAGCCGCTTTGATCGCCCGGACGAGGCAAATATCCGTCATGAGCTGAGCGGCAATCTTTGTCGCTGCACCGGCTATCAGGGGATCGTCAACGCTATTGCCAGCGTTTGTGATCAGCATGGACGCCAGCCCTTGGATGCCAGTGCGACGCTTGCCGATACGCCGATGGTTCGCGCATCGACATCACCCGCAACCTTCAAACGGATTGCAACAGAACACGCAGCATCAAGTGGGTCCCGCGTCGGCGCCGTTTCCGTATCGCCGCCACTGATGACGGTTGATGACGATGGCTGGACGGTCCTCACGCAGAAATTCACCGTGGCCTATCCACGCCAGGAGGTGTGGTCGGCATTTGAAGATGTTCGCTCAGTCGCGATGTGTATGCCGGGCACTGAAATCACATCGCTTGAGGGGGCCAATATTGAAGGCCGTCTGCGCATCAAATTCGGGCCAATTGCGGCGGCATTTGCCGGTCAGGCACAAAAGCTCTCGGACTCGGCGACGTATACCGGGACTCTGCAGGGCAAGGGTACCGACAGCGGTAGCGGGACGAGTGCGCAGGGTGCTGTCAGCTATACGCTTCATCAAACCGATGCCGTCACCACAGCCATCGATATTTCCGTTCGTTTCAAGCTGACGGGGCCACTGGCCCAGTTCGGCAGGTCGGGTCTGGTCAAGGACTTCGCTGCCAGGCTTACCGATCAATTTGCCTCAAACCTGTCGCGCCAGCTCGCTGGCGTAGACGTCGACACGTCGACACAGGCCAATCAGTTGAACGCATTCTCGCTTTTGTTCGGCGTGCTTTGGCGCCGGTTGCGTTCGCTCTTTGGCGGCAAGCCATAACACGACCAGCGCCAGAAAGCTTAACAGTCATTCAAATTGCCCGGCTTTGAGCGAGGGCATCGTTGGCGATGGCCAGTTGCTGCCCGACAAGGGTGTAACATCTTTATTTTGTTTGCCTCGGACATGCGCTACTCCTGTCATTTGAAAGGCTAGGGCTATGCAAATTAAGGACCTCGTCCACATATCGCTGTTCGCCGCATTAATGGCGGCATTGGCGTTGTTCCCGCCGATTACGATCCCGGCCATCGGCGTGCCGATTACAGCGCAGTCAATGGGCGTCATGTTCGCCGGCGGGATCCTCGGTGCGCGGCGAGGCGCTTTGTCCATTGCCCTGTTCCTGGTTCTGGTTGCTGTTGGTTTGCCGTTGCTGTCAGGCGGCCGGGGCGGCATCGGCGTTTTCGCCGGTCCGACGGCCGGTTTCATGTTCGGCTGGGTCGTCGGGGCCTGGGTTGTCGGCCGATTGATCGAGCGCAACTGGCAGCAGCTGACGCCAATCAGGGCCTTCGTGATCTGTGCCATCGGCGGTATCGGTGTCGTCTATCTGCTGGGTATCCCCTGGCTGTCGGTGGTGGCAGCCCTGCCCTTCGGCAAAGCGCTTTTTGGTTCTGTGGTGTTTATTCCGGGTGATCTCATCAAGGCAGCCATCGCGGCGACGGTCATCATGGGGGTCAAGCGGGCCTACCCGTTAATTGTCCAGCGTACAGAGGACTGATCCGGCATGATCGAGCTGCTTGGCGTCACGGTCGAACGGGATGGCCGAGCTGTTTTGAAGGATATCGATCTCAGGTTGTCGGAACGGCGCGTCGGAATCATCGGCGCCAATGGTTCCGGCAAAAGCACGCTGGTGCGCCTGTTCAATGGCCTGTTGCTGCCGAGCCGTGGCGACGTACTGGTGGATGGTCTGTCGACACGCAGACAGGGCAAGGATGTCCGCCGTAAGGTCGGCTTCGTTTTCCAGAACCCGGACAACCAGATCGTCTATCCGACCGTCGCCGAAGATCTGGCATTCGGTCTGAAATCTCTGGGTCGCAGCAAGACAGAGACCGCAGAGATGGTTGATCAGTGTCTTGCCCTGTATGCTTTGAACCATCTGAAGTCCCGGCTTACGCATCAGTTGAGTGAAGGCGAAAAGCAGATGGTGGCGATCGCCGGCGTTACCATCATGAAGCCCGAATACATTGTCTTTGATGAGCCGACCACATTGCTCGATCTGGGCAATAAAGACAAAATCATGCGAACCATCCACACACTTGCGCAATCGGTCGTGCTTGTTTCACATGACCTTGATCTGCTGGCTGATTTTGATCGACTGTTATGCATTCATGACGGACGCGTTCATGACGACGGCAAGCCCGATGCTGTGATCTCGTCATACCGGAAGCTGTTTGCATGATTTACAGCACTTATGTTGACGGCAATTCGCCGTTGCACAGCTTGCCGGCGACCGTGAAATTGTTCTCTATCGCTGTGCTTGGTACCGGTGTCTTTGTTTGTGGCGATCTTAGTATTCTTGCCGGCGTGCTGTTCGGTATCCTTCTGCTTTATATGCTGGCGCGCATTTCACTGGCTACCATGGTCCGGCAAATAAAATTCTCGGTGCCGCTTCTCGTCGTTATTTTTGCCGTTCAATGGTTCGTCGCAGATTGGCAGATCGGGCTGTTGATCATTCTCAGATTTGCCATTTTGATAATGGCCGGATCGCTCGTGACGTTGACGACGCAGACGTCGGATATGGTCGAAGCGCTTGAGTGGTTGCTTCGGCCCTTGCGGCATTTAGGGGTCAATGTTGCAAAAATCAGCCTCTGCCTTTCGCTGACCATCCGATTCATCCCGGTGATGGCGAGAGTGACACAGCAGGTCCGTGAAGCCCAACGTGCACGCGGCCTTGAGTGTAGTATCGTGGCCGTGGCCATGCCGGTAATTGTCCGTCTGCTGCGGATGTCAGACGAGATTGCCGAGGCGATCGAAGCACGCTCTCCGGAGATTAAATGAGCTGAAGCGCAAGGCTGCGGCTGATCTGATGGGGATATTTATTTTAATGTAATTGATATATCTCAAGTATATATATTCTGGCTAACTCTATTATAGCCCCTGGGTTGGGCGTTTTGGCGATACCCATCACCAAAAAAGGCAATAAACAACCAAGGAGACTATCGATGACTGGTGGCGATGAGATCATTCACCGTGATCATGTGAATTTGGATAAAGTATTATCCGTATTGGAGTCCACCGTTGATCTGCTGACCAGCGACAAGGGGGGGGCCGGCGAGCCGTCCGCTGTATCGGTTTTGCATTCAATCGTTTATTACATTCGGACATTTCCGGATCGTATGCATCATCCAAAGGAAGAGGCATATTTGTTCCCGCTGCTTTTTAAGCGCCGACCCGATGCGCACGATCTTATTGCAACACTGGAGGCACAGCACAGTGAGGGTGAGGCCCTAATCCTTGAATTAAACGATGCCGTCACCGGATTTGATAAATCCTCGGCACCGTCGAAAGAAAGACTGCAGGAAACATCGAAAGCCTATATCAAATTTCAACGTCAGCATATCGGGCTGGAAGAGCGTGAGCTGTTGCCGATGGCAAGGCAGTCTCTAAGCGTGGATGACTGGAACCGAGTTCAGAAAGCCTTTGTTACCGACAGCGATCCGCTTTTTGGCGAAAACATTGAAACCGGGTTCCGGATACTGTTTGAGCACATTACCAAATCACGCTGACGTGCCGGGCACCAAGGATCAATCGGCAGTGGTCCTGGCGGCCCGCTGTTCGCGATGGAATATGTAAAACCCGCTAGCCGTGATGATAAAGGCGCCAAGGATTGTGAAACTGTCCGGTAAATTGCCGAAGACCAGATAGCCGAAAAGTGTCGCCCAAATCAGACCGGAATAGGCGAATGGCATCAAGGCGGATGGCGGGGCGGAATGGAAGGCCCGGATCAGCGTAAAATGGCCAAAGGCACCGCAGGTCCCCATGGCCACCATCAACACCCAGTCGAATGAAGTGGGCGTGATCCATTCTGCAGGGGCCGCGACGGTGGCCAGCACGGCGCCAACAAAGGCAGTATACAGAAGCGTCGTGTAGGCATCATCGGATTGTCGCAACATCCGGGTCGTCAATTGATAAAGTGCATTGGTACATGCTGCTGCGACAAAATAGAGCGCCGTCAAGGGCACGTCACCGAGGCCGGGGCGGACAATGATCAATGCGCCGGTCAACCCTACCAGAACGCCGAATGCCCGGCGGAGCCCGATCTTCTCGCCCAACAAGGGCACGGAGAGGGCTGTTATCAGGATGGGACTCAGAAACATGATCGAGCTCGCCATGGCGAGATCAATTTGGCGGATGCCGATAAAATACAGATAGGTGGTTGCCAGCAGTAGTGCTGACCGGAAGATCTGCAAGACCGGACGCGCCGTGTTTGCGTAACGGATGGTGCGGTGGCCAAGCAGGGCAAGCACGACAAGCAGGTGAAAAAAGAACCGCGCCCAGACGACTTCCGATACCGGTAAGGTCAATGATAACTGTTTGGCGCAGGTGTCGATCAGAACGAACAAGAGTGTCGTGACAAGCATAAGAACAATGCCGCGAGGAATATTTTCATCCTCGAGTTTTGCTGCACGTGATACCGGAAGCGCCATCAGTGGAACTTCATCTAATTTGTCCGATATTCCCCAAATGAAACCCGGTTGGTATTGCGACAGTAGTTCTGATCGGGAGGCTAGGCAATGCCAAGAGCGGTGCGGTTCATATGCCTGTTGCTGGGGCGTTGTGTAAGAAAAACTAGCCGGCGAGGGAGTTGGTTATTCGCCTTCGGACAGGGCCTGTGCGGCTTTGCGGAGCGTCGGCAAATACGTCCGGGCTTTGGCTAAATCCATGCGGACAGCAGGCGCGTGAAACGCCAATGCTGCGACCATTCGGCCTTTGTCGTCGTTGATGGGAACGGCAACAGCAACCATCCCTTCAACGAACTCTTCATCATCGATACCAACATGATCTTTGCGAATTTCAGCGATTTCCTGCAGAAGCACTTCAGGGTCAACAATGGTATTTTCCGTGAACTTTTCCATAGGCAGGACCGAAACCAGTGTCGAACACTGGGTCTTCGGCAATGAACTCAGATAAAGTTTTCCACTGGCCGTACAATGGGCCGGAACATTACTGCCAATAGGCAATTGATGACGAAGCGGCCATTTGGTCTCGACACGATCCGAATAAAACATCTCGATACCAAGGGGCATGACGATGTTGCACGTTTCGCCTATTTCCTGAGATACGGCGGTCAGGATGCCATGGCGATATGTGTGTTCTACCGTAGTCGCGAGTGTCAGGTGCGCCAGGCTTCTTAGTCTGTGGCCGACGACGTATCCTCGACCGCTGATATCCTGGCGAATAAACCCTTCCTGTTCCAAAAGATTGCATTGTCTGTGCAGCGTTGCTTTCGGCAGTCCGGTCGGACCGACCAAATCGACGACGGTCATCGGACGATCAGCACGGGCGATAACCTCAAGAACTTCGAGTGCCCTTACGGAACGTGACGATTTATCTGCTTTGTTCTCGTCCATAGATCAGCAGTTTAAATGCTTATTTGGCATGTTGGTACACTCCTGCGCCGGCTTGCGTCAGTAATATAGTCGAGAAGTCGGGGATCAGAATAATCAGCACCCAGACAATGAGCAGGGCCAGGAGATACGGCAGGGTATATCGCAATAGCTGAAAATACGGTATGCCGGTTATGCCGCTGGCGACATAAAGATTAAGACCATAGGGCGGCGTGATAAAGCCGATGGCGTCGCCGACCAGGAAGATCACTGCGAAATGGATCGGGTCAACGCCGATGCCGGCGGCAATCGGTGCCAGGATTGGTGCCAGGATGATGGTGTTCGGCAAGCTTTCCAGAATCGTCCCGGCAATCAGAACGATCAGCATGCAGGCGAACAGGATCGGGTAATACCCCCCGAGATTGGACAACATGTCCGTTACGAACGCTTTGGCGCCGAGCAGCGAGAGAATTTGCTGCATCACCACGGAGACAGCGATCAGCGGTGCCAGCAGGCCCGTGATTTGTCCCGAACGCATGATCAGAGAGGGCAACTCGGTAACCTTAAAGCCCTTCACTAGCAAGGCACGGGCAACCTGCTTGCCCTGGGTTTCGTTATCCTGAACCGGCCCCAACAGTTTGTTGAGCGGATACATGACAAGACCGACGATCAAACAGAACCCTGCCGTCACACCAGCAGCCTCGGTCGGTGAAAACTTGCCTGAATAGATACCCCAGATGACCAACAGAATGGCAAAGAAGCCAAGCCATGCGCCCAGGGCATTTCGTGCCACACGGATGACATCAAAACGAATAATATGGCCCCAGCCGTTCTTGCGGGCGATATACCAGCAGGCAATTTGCATGGCCACAACCATCAGCATGCCGGGCAGCAAGCCGCCGATGAACAGATCGCTGATCGACAGGTTCATCAGGAACCCGTAAACGATGAAGATGATGCTGGGCGGGATGATGATGCCGACGGTACCGCCGGCAGCGATGGTCGCAGCAGCGAAATTCTTGTCATAACCGTTTTCACGCATTTCCGGGTACATGATCGAGCCGATCGTCGCCGTCGTTGCAGAGTTGGAACCGGAAATGGCGGCGAACAGTCCGCATGCGCCGAGTGAGGCCATGGCAAGACCACCACGCATCCAGCCCAATACGGAATATGCGAAATCCGACAGTCGCTTTGCGATCCCTGCGTTGTTGATCAGATCGCCCGTCAGGATGAACAGGGGCAGCGCCAGCAATCCGAAGAAGTTCAACCCTTCGAACAGGGTAACGCCAATGTTGGCCAGGGTGAAATTAATGACCAGGCTGACACCGACAATCCACAGCCCGATGACCAGAAAGATCGGCACGCCGAGGACGAACAGAACAGTTACACCCAGCGAAACGGCGGTAATCAATAAAGTATCCATAATTTCACCTATTCCCCGAGCATGCTGACAGATATGGAGAACTTTTCACCTTTTCTCCATTTCAGATAATCGCTGCGCAGATTTTGTAATACGCGAACGCACAACAGCGCCCAGGCAACAGGTGTTGCCATGTAGAACCACCACTGCATGACGTCATCGGTGCCGGTGACGATCGCGAAATTGTCATAGGACAGATAGACTTGCTGGATCGAAAAGTAGAGAACGATGCTGGCGAAAAGGATCCACAGGAAAGCATCGAGAATCATGCAGCAGAATTGCAAGTTGTATGAAAGCCGCATCCGCAATTCATCAAAACTCAGATGGGTGCGTATTTTCACATTGTATGCAGCGCCGATCCAGGTGACCCAGAGAAACAGCAAAATGGGAATGGTGGAGCTCCAAGGCTCCTGCTGATTCAACAAGAATCGTCGAAGAACCTCGACGAAGATGATCGCAGCCATAGTGATATAGCTGATGATAATGATGATCTTTTCGATGTTCGCATCGATCCAGCGGACGATTGCCATACAACAAGCCTCCCGTTTTTATAGTCGTTTCTTGATTATTATAGATAGAATTCGGGTGCGGCACCAAGGCCGCACCCGAAAATCTTCAGGGAATTAACCCCTCCACCAGCGACGTGGCTCAACATTTTCAGCCAGCGTGTCTTTTGGAATTTCGCGGGCGATATCGTAAATGAACTTGTAGGTGTCCATACCGCCGGACCATTCGTTAAGACGCTCGCGCCATTTTTCCCACTCTTTGGGATGAAATTCTGGCGAGCACATTTCTTCAGCTTCACGTTTTGCCTTGTCGGAGAACATTGAAACACGCGTTCCGTTCTGGGCAAAAATCGTATTCGGATGCTGCGGGTCAGAGAAGCCGACCGTATTGACCAGAGCGGCTTCATTGGCAGCCTGCACATGAACCTGCGTGAGATAGGAGGATTCCATCACGGCATCCTGCAACTCACCACCAAGGCTGTCAAAAACCTTGGAATTCATGGACGTGTGTTCCGTTCCGCAGAAGAACTCGAGATTGAGGCACTGGGAAACGACCGGTGACATGTTGGCATAAGCAACAGCTGAAGCCCATGTTTCGGCACCATCGATGAGGCCCTGTTTCAGGCCGTCGAGGGTTTCCGACCATGCGATCGGCGTCGGGTTCAGTTTCATCAGTTCCATGGCGATACGGCCAAGCTGCGTCCCGGTTACCCGGTTCTTGGTCCCGGCAATTTGCGATACGCTGGTGACCAGTGGCTTGTCTTTCCATGCCAGACCCAACTGAATACCGCGAAGTTCGGCATGGCTGAAGAGGAATTCCAGGCCATGCTTTTTGCGCATCGGTTCACGCAGAACTTTTTCACTGCCCGGGTGATAAAGGAAGTGGTACTGCGATGCACGGCTGGGGAACATGTAGGCATAATCCAGCACGTTCAGATATGGCGCGCCACCAGCAGAGTTCTGGGTGGAAGCGGCATAAATGTCGACAATGCCCTGTTGCGTTTTCTTGACGCAGTCGCCCTGGCCGCAAATCTGATTGTTGCCAATGAATTCAATCTGGATGGCACCGTCGGTGCGTTCTTCCAGATCATTGACGAACTGTAAGCAACCGGCTCGTTCGACAAGGAGGTTCTTTTCATTGAAACCGGCAGCGCCAAATTTCAGTTTGAATTTAGGCTGCTTTTTGAAACGTTTGTTGTACGTGGAATTGGCTGCTTCTGCGAGGCGCGGCAGTGAAACCACACCGGTTAGTCCACCTGCAGCAATGAGCACAGAGCTGATGCCGAAGTGTTTGGTCAAACGCAGCATGTCGCGCCGCGATATGTTTTTAAGCTTATCCGTAATCATGAGGAATCCTTCCAAATTCGAGTCTACCTGTTAAGCCTATTGGGCTAGGATCATTGTTATTATTTATTATCATTACTGATAATTTATGTATCATTATTGCAGGATTTATTTTTTCGTGCAATGCTTATTTATCAGGATTTGAACAATGGGGGAGGCCGGCATTTTGAACGATTGTTGCGTCTCTGCCATTTAACGGGGGGCGGTTCATTGACCGAACGCAGAGTTGAACGTAATCCGGAAAGCATCGCCGATTTCGACTATATCGTCGTTGGCGGCGGGTCTGCGGGCTGTGTCCTGGCGAACCGGCTTTCAGCGGATCCGACAAAGCGTGTGTTGCTGCTCGAAGCCGGGGGGCGCGACTGGTATCCGTGGATTCACATACCTGTCGGCTATTTCAAGACACTGCATAACCCGAGGACGGACTGGTGCTATAAAACACAACCGGATCCCGGTCTGAACGGGCGCGCCATTGACTGGCCGCGCGGCAAGACTCTCGGCGGTTCAAGTTCGATCAACGGGCTTCTTTATGTACGAGGTCAAAAGCAGGACTACGATCACTGGCGTCAACTCGGCAACGCAGGCTGGTCGTATGATGATGTACTTCCTTATTTCAAGCGATCCGAAGATCAGCAGAACGGTGCCGACGAATTCCATGGTGTCGGTGGCGGTCTTGCCGTCCAGAACATGCGGGCCAAGCGAGAAATCTGTGAGGCATTGATAGATGCAGCGGGTGAACTTGGTATTCCCAGAAACGCTGATTATAACGGCGTATCCCAGGAAGGTGCTTCATATTATCAGCAGACGGCACGCAACGGTTTCCGTTGCTCGGCAGCCGTTGCATTCCTGAACCCGGCGCGCAGCCGCCCGAATTTGGTCATTGTCACCCATGCGTTGGTCGAAAGGATACGGATCGAGAATAACGCCGCAACGGGGGTCGCTATCTCGGTCGATGGGGAGGCGCGAACTTACGGATTGAAGCCCGGCGGCGAAGTACTTCTGTCGGCAGGGGCCATAGGTTCGCCGCAGATTTTGCAGTTATCGGGTGTCGGTCCGGGTGCTTTGCTACAGAAACACGGCATCCCGGTCATCGCCGATCGGGCAGGTGTCGGCCGGAACCTTCAGGACCATTTGCAGATCCGTGCGGTATATGAAGTCAATGTTCCGACGCTTAATGAAGAGATCAACGGTTTCTTCCGGCGCATGATGATCGGCATGCAATATGTGCTAACACGCGGCGGACCCATGAGCATGGGGGCCAGCCAGGTTGCGATTTTCTGCAAAAGCAGGCCCGACCTGGAACTTCCCGATATCCAGTATCACTTCCAGCCCCTCAGCGCCGACAAACCCGGAATTGTGATGCATCCTTTCCCCGGGGTAACCATGTCGGTCTGTCAGCTTCGACCGGAAAGCAAGGGCCACATCGAGATCGTCTCTGCCGATCCAAAAGCATATCCGGAAATTCATCCGAATTATCTGGCGACGAAAACGGACCAGCAAACGGTGGTGGATGCACTGAAGATGACGCGGCGCCTTGTCAACACGGACGCGATGAAACGATTTATCGTCCGCGAACATCTACCCGGTTCCGGCATCCAGTCGGACGAACAGCTTCTGGAATGTGCACGAAACATTGCACAGACGATCTATCACCCGACCAGTACCTGCAGGATGGGTCCCGATGACATGTCGGTCGTTGATGAACGACTTCGGGTTCGGGGCATCAAAGGGCTTCGGGTTGTCGATGCCTCGGTCATGCCTGCCATCATATCGGGCAATACCAATGCACCGGTTATCATGATCGCAGAGAAGGCCTCCGATATGATCATCGCCGACGCAAAATGATCAATCCGGTCAGCGGCATGACGTCGCGGGGCCTTTACGTCTTCAAGGAAGGCATCAACGCCTTCGCAAAGTGACGCATACCCTCCAGTGGCGGGATCGGCTGGATGATCAGATGCGTGACGCCCGCTGCTTCCCACTGGCGGATTCTTTCCAGGCACTGCTCGGTCGTGCCCCATAAATTTTCATTGAGAACATCCGCAGGTGTGGGTGGCACGGCAAAGCGGTGCTTGCGTTCTTCGGCGTACAGGTGGCTCCATTTGGTGACGCCTTCCTCGGCCAGTCCGGCGAGGCAAACCGTTGACACGGCAATCGGGACCTTGCGCCCGGCTCTGCGGTTCATATCCTCCGACCATGCGTGAATAACCTCCGGTGGCTTGGAATAGATCAGCCAGCAATCGCCCATCTCGGCCACCAGGTCCCGTGTCGCCTCGGAATCCCCGGGCACCCAGATCGGGATATGCGGTTTTTGGACTGGTTTCGGCTCAAGGATGGCCCGATCAAGAGTGTAGAAATCGCCGGCAAATGAGACTTCCTGCTCGGTCCACATGCGCTTGGCGATGATCAGGGCTTCACGCAACCGCGATACCCGCTGGTCGTGCTCATCCCAGGGAAGGCCATAACCTTCCGTTTCATAGTTGAACCACGCCGAACCGAGGGAATAGATAAGCCTGCCCTTGAACATCACATCAAAGGTTGCCGCCATCTTTGCCATCACCGCCGGATTGCGGAGCGAGTTGTTGAAGGTGTGCCCGGCAAACGTGACTTTATCGGTCAAGGCTGCCAGTGCCGATAGAACGGTCCAGCATTCGAGCATCGGCGTGGTTCGGGTCATGTGCGCGTTCATTACGTGATCTGGCAGCCACAACGAATCGAACCCGAGCGCTTCGGCTTCCACGGCCATGTCGCGGGTATAATCCCAACCCTGGCCCTTGGCACCCATTTCACCCTGAACGGCAAGCCTAACTCCAAACTTCATGATCCGTTTCCTCTATGTCTGTTTGACGTTTTGTATTGCAGGCCTTCACACCGGCACCAGACGGTCCCCTGACCGGTGATCGGCCGAAGTCGTCATGCCGGGTTGAGCGATTCGCCGCCGGCATTCATGTCCTTCATATTGAGATTAAGGACCACTTCGAAAACCGAACTGTCGAGCGCCTGAAGGGTTTCTTCGGGCAATCGGTTGATGGCATCGGGCAGTAGGCTCATTGCCGGTTCAGGTGCCGATCTGAAAAGCGCTTCGCCTTTGGCCGTCATATAAATACGTTTCGCCCGTTGATCGTCAGGGTTCGCTTCGCGGCGGATCAGCTTCCTGTTTGAGAGACCCTTGAGCAGATTGCTGATGGTCGACTGATGCAAAGACATGGCATCGGCAAGATCGTTGACGCTCAAGCCCGGGCGGCGGGAAATTTCCAGCAGTGCCCAGACCTGTGGGCTGCTGGCACCACACTGACTTTCAACCCAGCGCGAGTGCTGCTGGACGGATTTGTATATAATGCGGAAGTTTTCGAGCACCCGGCGCGCCCGTTCCGATCGTGCGTCAACTGGCCTGGCTTGCGACAAAGGGGCGTCCATCATTGCTTTCTCCCGGCATTGCGGACCCGGAATCCAAGGTTCGCTTTGTGCTTTTTATATTTGCATAAATGTAATTTACCCGACTCATCAGATTTTGGGAAATGCCGATTTCCCGCATATTTTCATTTTATGGACTCCTGTGCAGGGCCAGCCGGCAGGGCCGCTAGCTCGCAAGGCTGTTAGCCTCGTTCACTGCGCAACCCGGCTCCGCTCTATTTCAATTCCGTTTTCCGAACACCCCAGCACTCTAGTGTCGCAACAGACGTTTATATTCGCGCTACTTTTCCCAAAGCATCCTCCCAGTTAATCCTGTGACCATTGCGTTATTGGATAGCATTAATCAAATAATCTTATTGATAATGCGGCGTGACATTAGTTTCGGAATCGTAATGATTATCGAAAACGACAAAGGAGCCGGTTTGATGGTCAATCGCGAGCGAAATGTTAGATGTTTGGGGTCGGCATCCAAGCAAACGGTTTGGCGGGATAGTAAATCCTGTATTCTGCTTTTTACTCTTGTGACTAATTTAGCCTTAACCACTGTTGGTGTAGCAGAGATATCCCCTCTGAGTTGCGAGCGAATAATAAAGGAAGCAAGAGAAACGGCAGTTCAACCTAATGTCGCTATCGATCCGCTTTGGGGCGTTGCACGAATTACGCTCAACAAAACCTACTGTCGGGAACCAGTCGAACAATGGCAGCAGCGAAGCATAGATTGGCCGAGCGAAATTGCCCCTATCTGCACAAGGAATATATACCGCACGACGATTATGGACTTACATTACAGCCTAGCGCTAAAGAAGGTTTTTCTTTGTCTCTAGAAGACGATCAAATATTAATTCTTGCCTGTATAGCTATTGGCATTTTTTTTGGGTACCTAATTTTCTCTTAAGAATTATCAATCTGCCGATTGCCTGAAACGCTAGATTCTTTCCTAAGAAAATCGGCAACGTCACGCCGATCCGCAAGGGGGCCAGCGCATGAGAGTAAAAGGATCAATCCCCGAGGGTTATACCGCCATAAATGAACAGGCAGAGCGTGCGGTTTCGATTATGTGCGGGCCGTGGGCTATTGCGCCTATTACTCACTTGCCGGATTTGCCGGGGGAAACCTATGTCCATGACGAAGGCGACGGCCCGCGAGAGTATCAAAATATTATTCAGAGGGTTGAACGCGCGGGGGTAAACGCTGGTCGAATCACGATAAAGAAATGCGGCAAGCGTTCGCTTATTTCTGGCAAGTTCGGAAAGCACCTTAAGCCACCGCCCGGAGAATCCTTTGTGTGGTTTACCAGATCCATGATGGAAAGCCCCTCATGGTCTGCTATGAGCATCAACGGACGCCGTATTCTTGACCGATTGTTGCTTGAGCAAATGGCGCACGCTGGCACCGAGAACGGCAACCTAATCGCGACACATGACCAGTTTAGGGAGTATGGCGTACCGGGTAACGCCGTGCGGCCTGCCATCGATGAGCTTGTGTTCCTTGGTTTCATCCGGTGTGAACGTGGCGGACGTTGGGCGGGGAAGAATACCCCGTCCCGCTACCGCCTGACCTGGCTTGGCGACCGGCAAGGCGCTGCACCGTCGAATGAGTGGCAACACGTCTCTGTTGAACAGATCGACGCATGGCAAAAGCAGCGCAGAGAACTACGAAAGGCATACCGTGACAGCGCCAAAAATCAGGTTTTTCCGAAAAAAAGTGAGAGTACCGTACTCGCACTTTCAGTAGTACGAGGCGGGAAATCGGACGTTAGGCGGTAAGGTGAAAATGCAAAAATGGCGGGATTCTGCGGAAGGCCAAATAACGTCCGTACTCTCACTTTCAGTAGCGCTTTCTATATATCCATGGGTATGGGGCGGCTCAACGTTGAACTAAGGGTAAGGGGGTGACTACCCCGAAACGGGGTGGGCGGCATCACCCCCGCTATTCCCAAGTGAGGGAAAACCCTTGTTTCAAAGCCCACTAAAAAAATTCGCGGTTTTTCGATAAATATTGAATGCAACCATAGCACAGCACTGAGTAAATGTGCCAAGAGGGAGATATTGGCCATAAGAGGAGTAGCGTATTTAGATTGCTTGCTGTGTATCATTTTGATACACTTATCATATGGTGGGCAAAGTAGTACAATTCAGCGCTACGGACCTAGGACTCTTGTCCAAGGAGCAAGCCTGCCAGATTATTCGCTTGCGGGCTTCCAGTTCTGAAAACGTGATTTTTGATGACCATGCGATCGAAAGAATGCTGGAACGGGATATTACTCGAACAGATATTTCGACTGTATTGCTGGAAGGGGAAGCAAGAGAAGTTACGCGAGCGGACGGCGGGGATTGGAAGGTGTTGATGGTAAAACGAATCACTGGTGTTCATGTGGGTGTTGTAACCATCATTTTAATGGAAGACGGACTTTATATCGTGACTGTAGAAGAGGTGATCTGATGTATCATTACACTGTATGCGGACTCGATTATGTGTTTTTAAGGGACGGCTTTGTGCAGCGTAAAACGCCATACGGCACCGGCGTTTCGTTCCACAATGCAGATGAGCTTGATCTTGCGATAGCTCATTTCGTGATACACTCCCCGATGCGCTTGAGAGGTCAGGAAGTTAGATTTCTGCGGTCGCATTTCAAGGCGTCACAAAAAGACTTGGCTGATACATTGGGCGTTAAACGCGTTACAGTTGCTAGGTGGGAAGGGCAGCCACATACCGCTATTCCTGGAGCGCCTGACCGCCTTCTCCGAATTTTGGCGGCAAAGGTGCTTTTTGGGATAGAAGGGCTTGAGAGCGTTTTTCTGTCTCTGCCTGAGATTGACTCAAGCATTACGATTGAAGAACTCCAAATGGCATATGTTCCGGCTGAATCAAACAGTGAGCTACCGGGGATTATTGACCATCATAGAGAGGGCTGGCAGGCCAAAGCTGCGTGATGACTTTTTATATTCCTAATGTTTTGGCTTAGAGTAAGGGACTCAGAAATGAAGCGTTTTGCAGAAACTTCCGTAGCAATCCTCTCCGTGGCATCGATTTTGGCAATTGCCGTGACACCCGACAAAGCAATCCATGCGCCGTATGAAGATGCAATGAGCGTTTTAACGACCACAGCGGGAAGTACGAACGCCCATTCTGCAGAATATCAAGCTACACAGAACACCATTACTGGTGAAGAGATACCACTGCAAAATCTAGCATTGCTACACGATGACTGCTCGTTGACTCAAAAATCAACCTAGAGAGATAGAGCACTCCCTTGGTAAGGGAGAGGTCCACCTTTCGGATGATGCCCAGGGACGGATTTGAACCGCCGGCACCCGCATTTTCAGTGCGATGCTCTTAAGTAATACCAATTCTCGGCATCTGCTCACGTATTTGCCCAACGACATAACTTGGGGCTAAGTGCGCATAGTATTTCTCACATGTTTCTGAATTGGCATGTCCAAGGTTTTTTGCAATTACCATCAGAGGAACACCAGACATAATACCCAGCGAGGCATATGTGTGTCGCAAGTGGTGAAAAGTTACCCTCGGAGAAATCTTGGCAAGCTGACATCCGGCATCAAGACGACTGTATGGATCCGTTTCACGCCAAGGACGGCCATCCTCTCTAAGCAATAGCATGTCATCGTGCGATAACCCTGCGCTTATACATTTGAAAAATTCTATACCCTCATCGGTAAGTACGATGTGCCGCATTTTTCCGTACTTACCGCGATCAATAAAAATTGAGCCGGCTTGATGATCAAAATTTGAGTGTTTCAGATTTCTGAGTTCTGAAAACCGTGCGCCGGTCAAAAGTGCAGCCTGCACAAATTTCTTGAAATCAGGCGCAAGGTTTTTGACAAGTGCCTGGCATTGCTTATCCAAGTTTAGCGCAGAATTCCGCTGCGCCCAGCATCCAGCAAAACGCGGAGAAACAGATTGAGGCCATCACGCCGCAATTGCCTCCTCAAGAACGCATTCTTACAGGCGAAAACGATATTGTTATTCTCATGCCTCGTAAATTCTTTACGGCAAAACTTGATTCTGGCTTTACATATCTGACCAATGCTTATTCCAGCGATAACAACAAGAAACACGACAGCGTTTTTAATGAAAATCTATCCTTAAAATTTCAGACCCTGATCGCCGAGAAATACACGGTCTTTGCAGATGCCGGTGCATTTGCCGCCAGACATGCCCTGTTCACAGAACTCAATTACGACGGCATTGCAGGAAACATCGGCGTTCGGGTTCCAGCCGGGCCATGGACAATCGGGATGGGATAGCAACTTCGTTACAACACCCACAGGGTTGGCCCCAATCAACTCCTGTGCGGCACACCAGTCCATCACGGTATTGCACCGCTGCTTTACCCTTGAGGCCGTCTCTGCCTTGTTCAGCCAGATTGGCTGTAATGCGTCTGCGAAGTCCTTCACCTTGAGGCTATCGACCTTACGGTTACCGATTTTCGGGAATACATATGTCTCTAGTGTGGTGATCCACTGGGCTGCTTGCTTTGCGTTCTTCCACCCCGGTTTGAGGTCGGCATGAACTTGCCTAGCGGCTTTCTCAAATGTGAGAGCATTAGCTTCCCGCTTACTGTTGACTGCATCTGATTTACGGGCGTCGATAGGGTCTCGGCCATTACGGATCAACTCGCGTGCTGCCAATGCCGCTTTGCGGGCGTCAACGATGCTCACCTCGGGGTAAGTACCTAACCCCATATCTCTGCGCTTGTTCGTTTGTGGAGAGACAAACCGTAATATCCACTTGCCGTGACCTTTGATCTTGCCCGGGTGCAGCCACAAGCCAGTGACCGTGCCATCAGCTATCGGCTTGTCGCCGGGTTTGATGTTACTTGCCTGAAGTTTTTTTAAAATTTCCATATCGACCCCACATGCAGCCCCACGTTATTCGTGAGCTTTGATGATACGCCATGAGACGGCATAATCCAAACTTGTTGTTTTACAACATGTTGCAGAGGGGGTTGATTAAAAGCTGGCTGATTATAAGGGGGATCTGGCGGAGGAGAGGAACCTCGATTTCAACACTCTCCTCGTGCCACAGAGTTTGGCAGGGAATTTCCAGGAATTTCTGACGCAAATTTACCGCTCACAGTTCACAATCCTATCTCATAGACCTTATTGTCATCTGAAACGTCCTGGATCATATCAATGCGATTGCCATCCCAGTGATAAGTGATGTGACGACCCTGGATTGGAATTCCCATGACATTTGGGAGGAAGGAGGCAAAGCACTCTCCTCCCTTGTGACGGACACTGGGATAAACGATGCCATTGTCGCCTGCATCTCTGGTCGTTCGGGCAAAGGCTTGTGATGACGTATAATCGTCTGGGGCAAGCAGGTCTTCGAAGCCATCACCTCTGATATCAACTAGGTCAGCGTCAATATCTCCAACCAATTCACGCATATCCGCGATCCACCCGGAAACCTCATTCGTGGAGGCACAGAACAGTCCTGTGTGATGAAGTGTCTCAAACAAAGCCGTCTCGTATTCATTAGCTCCATAAAACGCACCATAAGTACCGTCATGAAAACGGCCTGGTTTGTCCGGACTGGCATGAACAAAGGGAGCCATGACGTAAGACGCTCCCGCCCCACTGACCCTATGCTCGGGTGGGACAGCATCCAAATTCCCAATAGTCTCTGCGATCCTGGGGTTTGTTTTGCTCTCGGCGGCAGCAAGCAACTCCCAATCTGCCGGATCGGCAATATCCTCGAATAGATCAATGGGCGGATATGCCGAGTTAATCAGCCGATGATATTGCCATGTGACCCGTGACGATGGAGGCATCACCATGCACCGCGTTGTGCATCAAGATAACGGCGTACCCGCATCAAATCGGTCAACTGCCCGCCCAACATAATGTCAAGTGCCGAGCGGCCTCCGAAGACGTCATTCGGGCGCTTGATCCAGCCGTAACCGCGTGTGGCTTCCTTAAATAACAGACGTAGCGCCTTGTGAATTCCCAGTAGATTAGAAAGTCGGGCAGCCAAATCTGGTCCAGCACGCCCAAGATCTCCATTCTTCCACCTTTGATATGTACGAGGCGCAATCCCGCCAAGCAACGTAGCGGCTTCATCGTCATGCATGCCCCAGCGCTCAAACAAATTGATGGTAGCCCGCTGCATTGCATGAACCTCTTCCTCAGAGAAGATTTGGCCAGGAGGAGCAGGAGTTTTCTCAATAAGGTGAAGTGTTGGCATTTTCATTCTCCGGACATTTGTCTAATATTATTATTTTTGACGACATTTGTCAATATCGAGACTGCCCCGACCAAGGTGGCTGTTTTCATATTGGAGAACGGTCATGCCCGTTTCAAAAATGGACTTGATAGAATTTCGCATTGGAGCCTGTATGCCTTCCATCAAGATTTTATCGAAGGGATCAAAAGATGGAAAAACCATTTATCAACCAGGACGAACTTGCTGACAGATGGCACCTGAGCCCCAGAACATTGGAGCGTTGGCGCTGGGAAAAAACCGGCCCCACCTATCTCAAGGTTGGTGGTCGTGTTTTGTATCGTCTTAGCGATATTGAGTATTTTGAACTGGAAAATACCAAAAAGATTGATTCTGAGTTTACTCCTGCTTTATCAAAAGCTTCATATGGAGTATATAAATATACATAAAATTCACATATTTGTGGAATTTTCTGCAGTTGAGTATGCCTATATGGAGTTGAATGCATCATCATCTGGAAAAGCCAAGCTGGCTGCCGTTATCAAGGCGGCTGGCGACGTGGTGCAGACAGATGACGTTATTCATGCGCTAGGCATCTCGAGGACCCAAGCATCAAAGCAGCTTTCGCGCTGGGCTAATCAGGGTTGGCTGCGGCGGGTTGGAAAAGGAACATACTTTCCCGTCCATATAACGCTTATCGATGCCGAGCAAGTGGTGGAAGACCCATGGGTGCTCGTGCCACCGCTATTTGATCCATCATATATTGGCGGTCGAACTGCAGCTGAATTCTGGGATCTTACCGAGCAGATATTTCGGGACATTGTGGTCTTCACAGCTCAGCCTGTGCGAAAACACGAAGTCGAACAACAGAATATGATCTATGTTCTGAAGCATACTTCCGAACATATGATTTTCGGCACCAAGACGGTGTGGCGTGGCCAAACGAAAATAGCTGTTTCCGATATTCACCGCACAATTATTGACATGATGGATGATCCGGCTCTTGGTGGCGGTATTCAGCATGTTGCTGATTGCTTGGAACGATATCTTCAAAACTCCGAATGTGATCCTGTAAAATTGATCGAGTATGCTGAACGGCTTGGAAACGGGGCCGTGTTTAAAAGACTCGGCTTTCTTGCTGAGAGGCTTCCGCAGGGAAAAGAAGTGGCCGAACTGTGCCGTGGTCATTTAACCAAGGGCAACGCAAAGCTTGACCCTGCTTATGAATGCCCTCGGCTGGCGACTCGTTGGCGCTTGCTCTTACCTGAGAGCTGGACTTTTTGGAAAAACGTAAAAGAATGAGAAAACGTCCCAGATATATTTGAACCAAGTTGGCCGTTATGCAAACACAGGGTCGGGCGGTCGAATTCGATGATCCCCTCTGTATCCAACCAGTCGCTCACAGACAATGGCTGCGCCACAGGCAGAATCTCTCTGTCCCGTCCTGGAAGGAACGGGTTGTTCATCATCACGACACAAGCCAACATTATCCGGTATACCTGTAAAAGCCTTCGACGCTCCAGCCATTCAAGGCCAGAGAATTTAAGGTCTGGAACGCTACACCGGCTTCCTGAGAGCAGTGCAAAACCCCGCCATTATCAACATCGAGCCAAACCCCGACATGAATGGGATAACGAGCCTGGCGCATGAGAACGCAATCACCGTTCTTTGGAGCGTTTACCAATTCCCAGCGTTGACGTTCGGGATGATCCCTAAACCCCCGCGCAATGGCGAGAACGTCTTCAGGGTTTGGAATGCCGGGAAGATCACGGCCAAAATGCTCTTTCTGAATATGACGGACAAACGCCCAACAATGATAAGAGGTAGGCCCGTCCCCGGTCGCAGACCAAGGAGTGCCAATATAGGTTTCTGCCCAATGCATGATCTACCTCGCCAATCCTGGAAACCGCGTCGCCGTATAGGTTTCTGATGGAAATGCCTTGTTGCCGATATCGAGCATGCGCGCACGTCCGGTGACCTGCATGGCACACATAGAAAAGGCGGCCCCTAGAGGCCGCCTGATCCCAACAAATATGAAATGTAAATTAGCCGTTCACGCTGTCCTTCAGAGCTTTTCCAGCTTTGAATTTAACGGCTTTGCTTGCGGCAATCTTAATGGTCTCGCCGGTAGCGGGATTACGGCCATCGCGAGCTGCTCGCTCAGAAATTTCAAAGTTACCGAATCCCAAAAGAGCAATTTTCTCGCCTTTGGTCAGGGTTTCAGAGATGGCATCGAGGACGGCACTAACGGCAGTGCCGGCGTCAGCCTTGGAAATCCCTGCCTTTTCGGCAACGGCGTCTTTTAGATCATTAAGATTCATCGAATTTTCCTTTAAATAATGTACAAAGGCTTGAATAGTCCGCATTGAGTTAAAATACAATTTGTAAGTCAATATACCATGCCAGCCTCTATTTCTCTCCACATCCGCCTAGCTGACATCGAACCAGAAATCTGGCGACAGGTCAAAGTCCCCGCCAATTATACCCTGGCTGGACTACATTTTGTCATCCAGGCCGTGATGGGTTGGGAAGACGAACACCTTCATCTCTTTGTCATTGATGGCGAACGTTACGGTGTGCCCGATGATGCGGCTGGTGGCCGACCCATTGCAGAGGAAGCCAATGTGAGGCTCTCTCATGTATTATTGGAAGGTCATACATTTCTTTACACTTACGACTTCGGTGACGACTGGCGGCACGAGATTGACGTCGTCAAAGTTAGTCATGCAATCGCCCCTTTAGCTTGCCTTGATGGCAAACGGGCATGCCCACCGGAAGATAGTGGCGGTCCCTATGCCTATGCTGATTTGGTAGAAGCTGTTCAAAATCCAAAATCTGCCGACCCAGACTATCTGGACTGGATCGGCGATTTTGCTCCCGAAGAATTTGACCTTGATCTTGCAAACAAACGATTAAAGGCGCTGAGCAAAGCAAACCCCACCACGCATTGAGGTCAGGTGCGCTTGGCTTTCATCAGCACACGCGGACGGGTGCAAATCGGCAGCGGGTTGGATTGGGCATGAAGTGCCACCCAACGGCCAAACTGCGTGTCCGGTGCCTGTTTGGCGTATCGCGGCAGACCGATCGTGTTGACGGTTTCTACAAAATCCGCAGGTGCATTGTATTGGCGAAACAGCCCCGGTACGCCAACTGGGAAGAAGTGGGCTTTGTTGGCATCGGTAAAATCAACCGAACCTACGCGGCCCCGATATTCTTCAAACACGATGCCCGCATATTCGAACGAGCCGCGTGCCTGACCTTCGCGAAGGAACAAGCCGTCGAGATATCGGTCATAGGCGGTTGAGACTTCCGGATGTGTAACCAGGTCATCAAAGAAAGCGGACCCGCAGATGGCATGGATGTGGCTATAGGGCGTCGCCCCCAGTTCATCCTCGATCTTGCGCTTAACGTCATGGCACTTCTTTTTGATCGCGCCGGAGACGGGCGAGGCGTTATCGAGATCGAAATCGATCTCCGTCTGCTGAGAAACACCGAACTCCTGAAACAGATCATAGAGGACGGTAGATCCGTCCGCGTCCAGAATTTGTCCCATGATGGCTCCAATGCGCAAATGCTCCAGGGTCGCATCTAGTTTGCGGGCCATTTCTTCCAGGCGATCATTCATCACCTGTTGGACACCTTCCAATTGGCTGTCCGATCCGAATGCCCGAAGGTTTTGAACTTCGTCAGCCAGAATGGTGTCTTCCAACGCAATATGGGGAACGGTCAAAGACCGGGCCTTGCGCTTGTTGTGTGCATTCTGCACGGCAGGAGCGCCACGCGCGGTGGTTTCCACCAAGGTAAGCGAGCCTTCCCGTTCTTCCACCAAGACCGAAGTCGTCGCCACGCCTTGTTCACGGAACAGGCTCAGCTGACCAATGCGGCCTGGTAGAAAAGGAATTTTATTGATGGAGTCCGTCAGAGACACCAACGAGAAAGCATTGGAATTAAAAATATCGAGTGCGGGCATGGGCCTCTCCTATCGGACAATAATTGTGGCAACGGCCAACTGATCGATGGCCGTTTGTTTCTGGGGATCGGTGATGCCGCTAGGCCAGACCACTTCGCCGCCGTGAACTTCGGCGAGGCGCGTGATCACAACCCCTGGGGCATCACCGCCGGAGGCATCGACCGCATCAAACAAAACGGCCACGGCCACTTCGGCACCAGAGGTGGCGACCGGATCAATCTCGCGGTACTTACCGGATGTGGTGACACGGCCAAGAACCGTTCCCGGCTCCAAGGTGCGGCCATTCAGGATTGTTACGGTCTCGCGACTGATGGATCCGTTTCCTTCAGAAACGATGAATTCGCCAGTGTGCTGGCCTTCGGTCATGACAGGCATGGGTTACTCCTTAATTGGCGGTTTTGTTGCGCGCCGCATAGATCGCAGCGGTGTCGATGATGGGCTCTGATGGAGCCTGAGCTTGGCTGTGACGCAGGGCGCTCACGGCTGAGGCTTCATCAGTTTCGGCGCGAACTTGCAAAAGTGCTGTGCGCACTTGATCCGTGGTGGTCGCTTTGGCGATAAACGCCGTGGCCATCTCGGGCGACCCTGCGAGGGCGCAGAGCTGATTGACCTCGCTCACGTATGCCAAAGTCGCTTTGCGTTCCTGCGCGCGAACCTGATCTAAATCGACGACGTTGTCTTCTACAGGCGCTTCGGCGGGGGCGTCTTCGCTTGGTTTGGCTTCCGCATTAGTGGCAATTGGATCAGGGGTGGGTTTCTCGGCCATGTTTGTCTCCTTAGTCTCAGGGGAAGCAGCGGTTACGAGCGACGCCAGCGCGGGCGGCACCCGGGTGAAATTGGAAAGATCAAAGGTTGCGGCCATGGAGACCGGGTCTTCGAGCCGATCAGCAAACCCAGCATCCAAGGCTTCTGCAGCATCGAACCAGGTTTCTTCAGCCATCCAGTGGGTGATCTCTGATGGTTCGCGCCCCGTCTTGTCCTGATAGGCGCTCGCCAGACCATCGCGCATCTTGTCCAGGGCCTCGGCCATGGAGCGCATATCGCCTGCGTTGCCCATAACGACAGCGGACGGGTCATGAACCATGATCATCGCGTTTCTCGGCATGACGACATCGTCACCCGCGCACAAAATGACAGAGGCGATGGAAGCAGCCAGGCCATCCACTGTGATGGTGATCTTTGCCGGATGGCGTTTAAGCGCGTTGTAGATGGCGATGCCGTCAAACACAGACCCACCCGGGCTGTTGAGCCTGAGTGTTAAATCCGCGACGTCGCCTAAAGCCTTCATCTCATCGATAAAAGCTTTTGCCGGTACGCCGTAGGCACCAATCTCGTCATAAATAGAGAGCTCCGCGACACCATTTTTGGCGCGCGCTGTAAACCAGGATTTCATGGGAATGTCCTTTTAGGCGGCAGAAACGTTCTGCTCGCGGGTACTTTGGGTTTGGTCGTCTTCGGTCACGTCCGAAGATGATGCGCCGTCTTTTTCAAACCTAAGCCCGAGCGCTTCTTGTCGTGCCTGATCGGCAGCAATGCGCCGGTCCACTTCTTCGGCATCAAAGCCTTCGCTTTCGATGACGTCTGAGCGGGATTTAAGACCGGCATTGATCGCTTCAATCTCAGCCTTGCGATCTTTAAGGGGATCGACCCAATCCCATTTGGGCGGGATCCATTTTGCAGGGAGGTATCTCCCTGGCATCATCGCAAAATCATTTATGCCAAGCGCGTCAGACAACACAGCGTCTTCCATCCAGCGTCGCCATACCGGGCGGCACATCTGAAAGATCATCACATTGTGCTGGAACTGTTCCATGCGTCGGCGGAACTCAAGCTTGCCTTCGCGCAGGCTGGAATAGTTAGCCTGTCGGAGATCGCCCGTCACATTGGTATAGGGCACACCCATGGCTGAACAGCAGGCCAGCAAAGTCCGGTACTGAAACGCCTCGTCGGATCCACCCACGTCGGCTGGATCGGAGAATTTGATGTCTTCGCCGGGAAGCAACATCTGCAAAGTGCCCGGCTCCAATCCCACCAATGATGCGTGATCCTGATCTTTTGGCGCGGCCTCTTCTCCCATGATCTCTTCGGGATAAGGTTTGGTGACGAACGCCGCAAACATGGCAGCGACCTTTTTGCGGTCCAGTTCGGCGTCGTCATACTGCTCCAATAACCACAGCCTCGTCATGGCGGGCGTCAACCACGGAACACCCCGGATCTGTCCCTCAGCCACGGGATTAAAAATATGAAGTACCTGATTGGCCGGGACACGTACCCGAGAGTGATCCGTGTGTTGACGAACGTCGCCAGGCGGTTGCCTCAAAAAGTGATAGGCAACACGACGCCCTAAGCGATCGAACTCAATACCGAAGACGACTTCGTTGCCGTTGGGCAGTGTCTCCGAATGGGCATAAGGCAATTGCTCTGACGGCAGCATTTGCAGCTGCAACGGGACGACCAATCCGTCACTGGGCCTGCGGGGCCGTAGGCGAACGAAACACTCGCCCGCTTCAAACACGGCTCGTGCAGCAATAGACTGCAGACCATAAAAATCCGTCAGGCCATCAGCATCGGCCTCATCTGTCCAAGCAAGCCATAGCCGCTGAACCTTATCTTTCAACGCAGCATCTTCGATCAAGCTTGATGGCTTGATGCCCGCGCCAATGGCGTGAGCCGCAAAGCTTGTGGTCGCATTGTTGGCGTAAGGGTTGTTGCGCACCAGATCACGCGACCGGGCGCGCAACACATCACCCCCTTGGCGGATGGCTGCATTAATCCCCTCGCTGCCAACGCGCCAAGATGACAATCGACGGGCCATCCGGGCACCTTCAAAGGCTTGGGCTCGGGCTGTCTTTGCCTTAGTCCAGCCAAATCGTTGCCAAAATGCCATCTCAATATCCCTTTGAAGTCGTCACGCGAATTTGTCGAATTTGTCTTTCGCCAGAGAGCTGTTTCCGCTCGCTCTCCAGCGCGCGAATAGCCGCGACAATCTCGTTATCGCCTCGGTATTCGACTGTCTTTCCGTCATAACTGACCCGCGCGACGCCACTGGCACGCTGGGCTCGCAGAGCATCCAGCTGCACTGTAATTTCTTCTATCGTTGCCAATGGAGCCTCTATCTCGTCATGTAGCCGCTGGAGATCACCCGTCGCTCTACAGGTTTGGTGCGTTTGACTCGCCCGGCTTGAGGAGCCGTCGCCAATTCCGTGTTCAAGGTTTCCGGTGCCAGGTGCAGCTGCTCTTCAAGATCACGCCAGCGGGCCTCGGGCCAGCGATCAATGCCGACGATCCAAGCTGCAGCGCGGGCATAGACACGGCAATCCAAAGCTTCGTTGCGTTCTCGCAGTTTTTGCCATTCGAGGCGGGTGAACCCACGCTTGTTCTTGACTGTAATAAGCTGCTCGGCAACCAACTGCTTGAGCCATTCGGCATCCACCCAGTCCGGCAAATGAACGGTGCCTGGTAGATAGTCGACACCTTTGGCACGGTCTTCGTCCGTTGGACGTTCAGCCCTGAGAAACCGATAGGTCTCAGACTTGAAGGTGGAGACCGCAACTGTCCAAAGGCGCGCGCCGCGACGGAGTTTTTTGCCGCCATCAGTCGCATCCACAAGGGTTGGCCCGGACACCGGGCTGGACCGATTGAACCCCTCGGCACCCTTGATGGGGGCGACTTGTCCAAATCCGGCCTTACGCGCCCACGCATAAACCGCCGGTGCCTCGTAACCGGTGTCGATGGCCATCTTGGCAATACGCAAATGCGCCCCACCTTCGTGGGCCCAAGTTTGATCCAACAGGCCATTCAGCTCCAACCAGGCTTCCGGTCTTTGCGGACCGCCATCGATAACGATGTGATCAACGAGCCAGCTTTCCAGTCCACGGCCCCAGGCCCAGACATCAACCTCCAACCGATCCTTTTGAACGTCGACGCCAGCCGTCAGAAACAAACCTTTCGAAGAAACAATGCCAGCGGGACCAGATTCTCTCTGATCATAAAGCCGCTGCCAATCGGGCGCTTCTCCAGTTTCGACCCAGGTCTCGCCGAGGTCGGTGTTCTTCACGGATTTAACCGCTGCGTCGTTGCCTTGGGCCATTTCCCAGGCCGTTGCGATCTCAGCCCAGCTTCGCCAACCGATGGGGCTATAAAGGCTGGAGATGTGAAACCCTGCAGTTTTCTCATTCCCTTTTTCAGACTTGGCCGTTGAGCGCCATTCGCCTTGCTCCAACATCCGCGTCTTATGATGCTCATGAATAGACCCATCACAGTCTTCGCAGAGATAATGGGCCGTTCCAGGTTGCCCTTTTTCCCACCGCAACCGCTCAAACTCCAGCCATTGGAAATGGCCGCAGTGTGGACAAGGCACGTAGTACCGTCGCTGATCCGAAGCTTCAAATTCCCGCTCGATCCGCGACACGCCTTTGACAGTTGGTGTCGAAACAATAAAGACCTTCCGCCGCGCAAAAGTTCGTGTGCGGGCTTCAGCCAGTGCAACGGGATCTCCTTCACCATCGATGTCTCCTGGGTATCCGTCGACCTCATCGAGAAACAGATAGCGCACCGGCATGGAGCGCAGCCCCACCGCCGAGTTGGCACCCGTCATCGCCAACAAGCCGCCCTGGAACGATTTGGTCAGGACCGTGTTGCCGGAATCTCTGGCGCGCGCAGGTTTAACAAGGCTTGAGAGCACCTCACTTTCTTCAATCAGCGGATCAATGCGTTGTCGCGAGTTCCGTTTGGCCATCTCCACGGTGGGCAGCACTGCCAACATGGGGCCGGGTGCATGGTGGATGACATAGCCAATCCAATTGTTTCCGCATTCAGTCGCGCCAATCTGCGCGCCCTTCATAAACACCACCCGCTCGTACGGCGACGAAGGGGACAGGCAGTCCATGATCTCGCGCAGATAGGGCGTGCGCGATGTTCGCCATGGTCCAGGCTCTGAAGCACCTTTGCCGGATAACCTTCGATGTTGATCCGCCCATTCCGACACCTTCAGCAATGGGTCTGGCCGCAGTCCGCGATCAAATGCTTTGTTGTATATTTTGTCGGCGTCAGGAAGCATCCGCTAGTTCCTCGAGCGCAGCTCGGATCTCCGTGTAAAGCAGCGTGTGCACGCGGGTCGCATCGCTTTCAGCTGCCAGAACCGCTGATAATCGCTCCGGGATATTCAGCAAGCCATCGCGAACAACCCGTGCCCGGTTAAATGCGGCAACTTTAACTTCATCGGCGTCCACATATTTACCGGCTTCAACTCGGGCCTTAATCTCAAGAAGCTTGGCTTTTTCCACCTCGCTCTTGATCCGTGTCTTAAGCAACAGGGTCGGCAGGTCACCACCGCCCGGCGATGAGACAGGAAAGTCAATTGCCGGAGCCGCGGGTTTTACAACGGGCGCAGTCTGCGGTTCAGCTCTCCTCGCGGGCCGGGCGGGTTCGCGAACGGCTGCGAGGGCAGCATCGGCTTGCGCCGGATCGACTTTGCGATCCTGCAATGTGATCACGCCCTTGGCCACCATTTGACCAACGTATTGGCGCGAGACCCCACGCTGGCGCGCGTATTCGGCCTGACTGACAAGCATTTGCGTCATACGTTCCCATGTTCGGGCCGCCCTTGATTATTGAATTGTCGACAGGAGCGTCGACTGTCGCCTATAGTCCGCGCCCATCAAAAAGAGGAAGGAACCATGAAACGAAAACCGTTACCCAAACCCCGCAGCCTTGCGGCCCGCGCATTGGAATCACCGTTGTTCCGGATGCAGAAAGTCAAAACCCTTAAAGGTAAGGGATCATACAAACGCCGCCCGAAACACCGAGGCGGCGTTTCTGTTTTTGTCAGAGCGACAATGCGGTTTCCAAATCTTCGTGCTCAAACGCGCTTTCCATCCGTTGGATTTCAGCTTCTTTCGCGCCGCGACGCCGTGCGACTTCACGCCAGCCTTTTGTAACACCCGCAACATCGCGGATCAGATTATCCGCGTCCTTTGCCTTAAGCGCATATTCCTCCGCCACGGATCGAAGCAGTTCAATCGAGCAAGTTCCGTCGTCAAAATCAATATTGGTGGCCAGTATCCGAGGCTTCACATCCTGCGGGGTCGGGTTGATGTCGTAAGCCGGAGACAAGGTCCACCCACGTTGTCCGAGCCACAAAAATCCATGGTTCCGCAGGTGGTCGTCGGTGTTTGAGACGAGAATGGAAAACACCACGCGTTTGTAGAGCTCTGTTCGGTCAGCGATTGCGCTCGCACCATGTTGGGTCAGAGCATCTACGATTTCCAAATAACTGCCTCGATCACCATCTCTGTGCTCGGTCATTGACATGGCCGACAAGAACGGAATTCGCTGCTGGCCATCGCGGTCGAACCGGCGTGACAAGAATATCGGGCGTCCATCGTTTTCAACAAGATCGTGGCGAGCCGTTCGAATGCCCGCTGCATCGGCTAAATCCAATGCAACAGCCTCCCAGCGCTCCAGGGAATAATCATCCGTCTCCTTCGGAAATTTTGCGATGGACAAACAACCATGTTGATCAATGACAGATGCCTTGGGACGCGCGCCACCGAGTGAGGAGCCCGGCGCAAAAATCAATAATAGATCCTCGTCGCTTTCTTCACCGCGCAGAATGCGCTCAGATGCGCCGAGCAACTTGCCTAAAGCCACCGTCCCCGGAACACCAACTTCTTGTGGTGCCTGGAATACATCATCCCCTTGCCAGCGAAACCGCAATGCGCCCAGTCTGGTTTCGTCAGAAACACCAAGCAGAAAATCGGCTTCATGAAGGGTGCGAACCGCTCTGCCTTCACGATCTGCTGAGCGGCGTTCCCTCCTGCGCATCAAGGTGCGGCCCCAAGTATCCGGAGCCGAATCTCCAAGCGTGCCAAACATTTCTTGGTTGGCTGGTGGCCGGAACGTGCCAGGACCAACCGGTAATGAAGGATCGATCGAAAAACTATCGGCGTCTTTGATCCATTGCTGATCATATTCGAATGTAACCGATTGCCTGGCTCGACTAGCATGTCGACGCATCAGTCCAATGCGGCGGCAATTTCCCTGCCAATCCAAGAATATCTCCACGTCCGACATCATGACTGACCTTTCCGGCTGCGCGTTATGTAAGCGCGTTGCGGCAGATCTTCTTTCGCGATGTTTTGCCCAACATCATCATGCGTCGCATCAGCGACGTCAGCGAGACGCTCCAACAGGTTTAATGCCTGCAACACAGCTGCGATGATGCCGATGCTGACCGACGGGTCACCTTTTTCAATACGCGAGATCGTTGGCCTAGACGTCGCAGCGCGTTCCGCCACAATTTCCATGGGCAGTTTTCTGCGTAAACGCGCGTCACGAATGTCTTCCCCCAGCTTTTTGAGGGCGCGCCTGGCTGACGGTGGCGGACGATGTGGCGTAGGCATAACGATATCTTCCTATTACTTTATTCAAAAACAAAGTAACACGAAGATTACATTAATTCAAATATAACTTCAATTGAATAGGCCTCCGCATCAAAATCCTGATGCCTGGACGCGAATTGCCTCAAACAACCGCCTGACTGCATAGGATCGGGCGATACTCACCAGGGTGAATAGGCCGCCAATAGCCAGGTTGTCAGACAGAGAGACTTCCAGCCCAAACAGTGGAAAGACAGCGATCTGTGTTGCCACCGCGACGCCAAAGCCGATCGCTACATTGGTTAATGACTCCAGCAGGGACATCCGTCTCGATTGCCTCATGCGGCCATCCTTTCATTTTTCATCTCATCAAATGTGCGTCCGTCATTATCAAGGACCGCCGATTTTCCAGTGGCATTCTGCCAGCGCTCAACAGCCACATCCACATAGACGGGGCTAATCTCCAGCGCATAAACCCGTCTTCCGACGGATTCTCCTGCCATGATCTGGGAGCCAGATCCTGAAAATGGTTCATAGCATAGCCCGCCAGGTTCCGCATGCTGGCGCATGGGAATGGCAAAACAATCGAGCGGTTTAGGCGTCGGATGGTCGGGACGTTCCTCGCCGGAAAGTCCGTGGATATCCCAAACTGAGGAGAGGAACGGAGCCCCATCCGCTTTCGGCGGCATATTGCCTTTGATCCAGCCCATCAGGCAGGGCTCATGCTTCCAAAGATATCGGGACCGGGTGAGGACACCCTTTTCCTTATTCCAGATAATCTGCTGGTGCTGAAACGCACCCATCTCCGTCCAAACCTCTTCCAACATGGCTTGGCGGCGTGACGCATGCCAGCAGTACCAAGCCGCGTTGGGCTCGATGGCTTCGGCAATAGCGGCCTTAATAAATCCGCGATAAAGATCCGGGCCTTGGGATGAATCATCCCAGGTCACGCCGTAACTGGCGGACCAATCTTTGTTGCCATCAGTCCCGCCGGTATCACCTTTGGCGACTTTGGCTTTGCGGGCACTGTTCTGCGGGTGATTGGTGCCATCATAATCAACCAGGTATGGCGGATCCGTTGCAAACAAGATGGCCCGTTCGCCATTCATCAGGCGCTTCACATCATCCGCGCTGGTACTGTCGCCGCAGAGCAGCCGGTGAGTGCCGAGCACCCAGAGATCACCCGCCTTGGAAACCGGGTTGGCCGGTGCTTCTGGAATTTCGTCATCACCCGTAAACCCATCGGGGACTTGGTTGCCTGTGTTTTGCAGCAACTGGTCGATCTCGGACAGATCAAACCCTGTCAGGTCCAGGTCAAAATCCTGGGCCCGAAGGTCTTCAAGTTCCAGTGCCAAAAGCTCATCATCCCATTCTGCCCAGTTGGCCGAGCGGTTTGCAAGCAGCCGAAACGCCTTGATCTGCGTTTCTGATAGGTCGTCAGCGAGAACGACAGGTACGGTCTCTAGGGCTAACTTCCGGGCCGCCTTCAGGCGCAGATGGCCATCAACGATGCCACCATCGCTACGCGCGATGATCGGAATGCGGAAGCCGAATTCTTCAATAACGGCACACATGCGGTCAACGACGTCATCATTGCGGCGCGGATTGCGGGCATACTCGACCAATCGAGAGACTGGCCATTGTTCGATGGCTAATTCATTCATGATAAATCCTGATGGAGCCGCTTTAGTACTAAGCGGGATGCATTCTGCCACTGGAGCAAAGTTGAACAAAACCAAAGGTGCAATGTTTCTAAATCAATGCCTGTATTTTCCAGATGAAGAAACGTGCCCTCTACTTGTTTGTGATGTTTCTTACACAAAGGGACGAGGTTAATTTGGCGGTTGTCACGTGTCAGACGAAACGGAATTATATGATGGACATCCAGTCGATGAATCGTCCCGCATAAAGCGCAAAAAGGGGACCTTCGGCATGTTTCGTTTCGAATTTTTTTCCACCTTGAACCGCGCCCATTTATGCGCCCCGGGTGTCCAAGAAAATTGTGATAGCAAGCTTTACTACAAAATTTTCCAGAAGCATTTGTTCGCCCAGAAACTGCGCTACTATAAACTGTGAAGGCTTTCCCGCAGGATTTGCAATTTCGATTTTCACGGCAGTTTTGCTTATAACATTCCATGGAACAAAACCGCGCCCCACTATGAGCTACTGCGCTTAAGGTCGTTGGAAAAGTGGATCCGCATTGTTCGCAATTCCGTTTTAGTTGACTAGCCCGGCGTGTCTCATTTCCTTTCATGCCAGAAGCTCGAGCTGAGCAGCTGCGACATTGCTCTGACAAATTATCTTTCCGCACCAATTCGCACCGACCACACACGCGACACACACGAAGTCTTGGTTTGCCCCGTGAACGTTTTGGCATCACGTTGGTTTCCGTTTGCTAAGATATGAAACCAAAAAGTTATACCCGCGCCGCAGGCTACGTCGGCCAGCAGGCAAAAAATGCAAGGTATGTTGACAGGTGCCGCTGTGATGAGTTGATCGCTTGACATATCGACCCCGCAAAGCCGCAGGAACTCTGGGCTGTCGTTCGGTCTGTCAAGCTGTCGTCAAGTTAGTTTTTAGCTCTGTCGCTAGCGAAATCCCGCGCTGACGCCTCCCGCATAGGATATCAGCCAGGAAGGAACCAATTTATCAAAGGGTTAGGCGATGTTGATGCGTACCGATTGGCGGTACGTTTTCCATTGACGCAACGTACCGTCTTGCGGTACGCTTTGTCATGATCAAGAGTTTCGCTGACAAACGGACTGCGGCCATTTTTTCCGGATATGCCGTAAAGGGTTTGCCGCCACAAATCCAGAAACGAGCCCGGGCTAAACTGATGGCAGTCGACGCAGCGGTCCAACTTGATGATCTTCGTGTTCCGCCAGGCAACCGTCTAGAAGCATTGCGTGGTGACCGAAAAGACCAGTACAGCATCCGCATCAACGATCAATGGCGTGTTTGCTTTGCTTGGCGTGATGACGATGTCTGGGACGCTGAGATCGTTGATTATCATTGAGGAGTAAGCCATGACCATAAAGCGCGAAGATTTAGACAACCATCAAGTGGACTTCTCCGATGTGATCACCGGCAGACGGCTTGCGCCTGTCCATCCCGGTGAAGTTCTGCGCGATGAATTCCTAGAGCCCTTAGGGCTTAGTGTTTATGAGCTGGCAAAGGACATCCATGTGCCACGCTCTCGGGCCAACGACATCGTCCGGGGTGATCGTGCAATCACCACAGATACGGCTCTCCGTCTCGCCCGTTATTTTGGAACGACGCCTGAGTTTTGGATCAATCTGCAGGCGCGCCATGACCTGGACGTCGCAGACCGGGGCTTGCGTAAAAAGATCGATAAAGAAATCAAACCGCGTGCGGCCTAAGGCTTTCCTGGAACTGACGAACCAGCGCGGGGTTATCCGGTTTTGGTAATTCTGTAATTCCTGCGAGCGGCGTCGGTGCATGGCTCGGTAGAGCATTTTTATGGCGCTCAATTATATCCATCAACCGGATCATATCGTTTTCTGAAGCTGTCCATGTGCCCATGTCTTGAGCACTTTTCTCGATAAAACGAATTGCCTCATCCAGGTTCATCTCAAACACACCATCAGCAACAAGATTGCGCTCGAACTGTGTTCTGAATGCGTGGTGCAGTCGGGACGCAATGGGCTTCCCAGCAAGCCACCAAAAAGCAGACAACCTGTCTTTGGTGGTTGCCTTTGGATCTTGCGTTCTGTGCAGAGATAGACACTTTCGTTGTGAGCTCAGGAACATGCCGTAATAGCCGCCACGTCGAATGAAGTTCATAAATCCGTGCGGTCGTTGCAAAGCCATCACCTCAAATAAAAAGCGCTCACCGGCGAGCCCGCGAGCGCAAATTTCCTAGCGTGGTTTTAGGAATAGCAAATCGAGGGCGTGCCTGCATCATTTCCGGTGTCTCACGAGAAAGCGTCTCAGTTTGCGATTTGCATTGACAGCTTTCGGGCCCGATTGATGACCATCGCCCGCGCTCGCCTCATCTGCACGGGCATGCCATTGAGCTTCAAGGTGATGACGCTGAGGGAGAACTCCCAGCGCCGTGCCGCCGTTGCCCGGCTGATGCCAAAGCGCCAGCAGATGGGCTTCCAACGCATGCCTTCAGCACGCGCCCAAACCATCTTCGCATCTTCGCCATCGAGCATCTGAAGCCACTCGAGGGTTTCTTCCATGCGGGTGATGGAGCTTGCCGAGGGTGGTGGACGACGCATGGGCTCAGCCGTTTGACCAACCTTGTCCGAGAAGTCATAGACCATCTCCGGCCAGACGTTGAAGTAAAAGAGAGAAAATAGAAAGGACTCTCCTAAACGATATTCGTGTCGCTAGACACGCTGGCCCACCGCCAAATTCAGAGGGGATGGGAGGGGCGGTCCGGCACCATAAACGTCTGGATGAAACCTCCGAGGGGGCCCAAGGCAAGGTAGAAAAGGAACGCACGCTATTTGAGTCCCCTGTTCCCGGGACGCAGGAAAGCCTGAAAAGCGCCGAAGTGCCTTCTACACCACGCAAACCTTCTCGTCCCAGAAAACAAACGGGGATTGATCTATCGTGATGGAGGCTTGATCACAGGTCTGGTTTGGTGGCTCAGTCTGACTTAGCATCGGCATCTTCTTGGGCGTTTGCCCAAGGCTCCAAGTCCCGTGCAAAGTATTTCTGGTTTTTTTCCAGTTTATGAAGCCCCCAATACCTCCGGTAAACGGCACCATGCATTCCAAGGGCCTGTGAATGTATAAACTCACCCATATCCATAAATTCCTCCAACGGTGGGCCAGGAGATGCTGTTTCCAGATTGCCAGATGGAACGGTTTTGCAGTCGTCTTTACTGTTTAAGTCAGGCTTGTTCGCGCTGTCGGCTTTCCGATCATTTTCCAATATATCAGAAATTGATTTCAGGTTCTTTTCCCTGACATTCGGTCTATCGATGTAGGCTTCGTATTCATCACAAAGTTGCGCCACAATTTCCAATTCAACTGGGTCTTCCGGCCATGGGGGTGAAGAGTGAACCGGCCTGTCCCACCTTCGAACGCCCATATCATCCACGCTAACCAGTTTGGGTACGGTTCCATCTAATGCCTTAGGAAAAGGGCGTCAATTATGCATGAAAACCTCCAGCGGCGCTACGAATCGAATCTATTATACACGCCGATGATAATATTGACCCAATACAAGTGGGTTAACTTGCTACAAACCAGTGTTGCGCGCCTGCAAATTTTCTTCGGGAACCATGTCCTTGGGACACTTTTGGGACACTGAGTTGCACAACAGAATGCATTCATTTGCATTCAGATGCATCGAGATGCAAAGAGTCTATGGGGGTTCAGGCGAATCGCTGGAACATGTAGTAGCTAATCGCTGGTCTTGAAAACCAGCAAGGGCGCAAGTCCTTCGGGAGTTCGAATCTCCCCGCCTCCGCCATTTTCCCCGCACCAATCCATCATCTGATCTTGCCTGACTTACGTCCGACGCATACCCGATGAAACGTCTTCGTGGTAGACAAGCGTGCTGATGAGGGCGAAAATCCTTATCTTATTTGACCAAATCTCTACCCGCTTCAAAATGATGATCAACTTACAGAGGTGTTTTCATGTCATCACCGGGCGACGCCCTCGATGAATCTTCACGCGACCGGGAGAGCCGGGTCCGGGCGATCGTCGAGACGGTTCTCGACGGCATCATTACTATTGATGGAATAGGAACGGTTGAGACCTTCAACCCGGCAGCGGAGCGCATCTTTGGCTATGGAGCACGTGAGGTCATCGGCAACAATATCAAGATGTTGATGCCGGAGCCCTATTACGGTGAGCACGACGGGTATCTGCAAAATTATCTTGGGACGGGCACTGCCAAGATTATAGGGATCGGGCGCGAGGTCGTTGGTCAGCGCAAGGACAGTTCGACCTTTCCCATGGAACTTTCTGTCAGCGAGATGGAGGTTTCGGGTAAGCGGATGTTCACCGGTATTGTTCGCGACATCACTGATCGCAAGCGGGTTGAGGCGGAAGTCCATGATAGCGAAAGCCGGGTCAGGGCCATTCTGGACACGGTCCTCGACGGCATCATCACCATTGATCACTTGGGCACGGTCGAGACCTTCAACCCGGCAGCGGCGAATATCTTCGAATATGCCCCGGATGAAGTTATCGGTCGTAATGTGAGGATGCTGATGCCAGAACCTTATCACGGGGAGCATGACGGGTATTTGCAGAATTATCTGGGCACAAGCGAGGCCAAGATAATTGGAATCGGGCGCGAGGTCGTTGGTCAGCGCAAGGATGGCTCGACCTTCCCCATGGATCTTGCCGTCAGTGAGATGGAAGTTTCCGGTAAACGAATGTTCACCGGTATCGTTCGCGATATCACCGAGCGAAAACAGGCGGAAAAGCAGAAACAGGAATTCATCTCGACGGTCAGCCATGAACTTCGCACACCCCTGACGTCAATCAAGGGTTCGCTTGGTCTGATCAGGACGGGAGCAACCGGCGAAATCCCTGACAAGCTGAAGAAGATGCTGGATATCGCCTATAACAACAGCGAACGCCTGATCCGCCTGATCAACGATATCCTTGATGTTGAAAAGATCGCAGCGGGCAAGATGGAGTTCAGTCAGGATCCTTTGGATCTGGGTGCCCTGCTCGATGAGGTGATTGATGCCAACAAGGGATACGGCGACGAACATAATATTCGATTTATCCTGACCAAAGGGTCGGAAGATGCCGTCGTCAGAGGTGATTACGGTCGCCTTATGCAGGTGATGGCCAACCTTCTGTCAAATGCGGCCAAGTTTTCTCCAAAAGGGGAAACTGTCGAGATCGTGTTGAGTGGGGAGGGTGACAGTTTCCGGGTTGCCGTCAGTGATCATGGGCCGGGTATTCCTGAAGAATTCAAAGCCAAGATATTTTCCAAGTTCTCACAGGTTGATTCATCGGATTCCCGCTCGATGGGCGGCACGGGGCTTGGCCTCAATATCACCAAAGCCATTGTCGAGCATCACGGGGGTGAGATTGGTTTTGAGAGCACGCCGGGCGAGGGTGCGACATTTCACTTTGTCCTGCCTGCACTGAAAGTGATTGAGGACATGGATGCCCCGGTTTTGGCAGATTCTGGTCACCGCCGTATCCTGATCTGCGAAGATGAGCCTGATATGGCGGCTTTCCTAGAGGTGATTCTGCAACAGGCGGGTTATGAGACCGACATTGCCTATACGGCGGCAGAAGCCGAGAAAAAGCTGGGGCAACGCGTCTATGCCGCCATGACGATGGATCTGGTTCTGCCCGACAAAAACGGCATCACGCTGATGAAGGAACTGCGGGCCAGACCGGAATTCAGGGATCTGCCGATCATTGTTGTCTCGGCCAGGGCTGTTGAGGGGCAAACCGAGTTGAGTGGAGAAGCGGTCGGGGTGATTGACTGGCTTGAAAAGCCGATTGATATTGGCCGCCTTTCGCAGGCCTTGCATAAGGCTGTCGACTCATCCACCAATGGTGGCCTTCGCATTCTTCATATTGAAGACGATTCAGACGTCCTCGATGTGGTTAGCGGTATTATTGGCGATCTTGCCGATGTGACGACGGTGACAACGCTGAAACAGGCCAAGAAAATATTACTGGATCACACCTTTGATCTGATAATTCTGGATTTAATGTTGCCTGATGGCGATGGCGGAGAGTTGTTTTCCCTCATGGCCGGTGAAAGCCACAAGATGCCTCCGGTGATCGTATTTTCCGCGCTGGAAAGCTCTGACCGACTGGCTGGCAAGATTCATTCGGCACTGGTCAAATCGCACACGCCCAATGAAATATTGCTCGAAACAATTCGCGCGGCAATTGAAGTCTGAAAATGTTCAGCGGCACGAGGTCGCTGATTCCAGAAAGGATACCAAGGGTGCGTTGAAAGCCTCCGGGTCTTCCATCAGCGCCATGTGGCGCAGCTTGGGCAGGATAACACACGTTGCGCCGGGAATGATCTCCGCCATGCGGCGACTCATCGCTGCCGAATTGCCGTAGTCCTCTGCACCTGTCATGACCAGAGTCGGGCACCCGATTGCGCTGACAGAGGTGGCGAGTTCTTCATCACATTCCGCCAGAACCCGGTAGATGGAAGGATAGACCTGCGGATCATTCCTAAGGATGGCATCGCGCACCAGATCCATGACAGCCGGGTTTGCGGTACGGAATTCCTCATTAAACCAACGCTCCAGTGCAGCCTCCACCGTTGCCGATGGGCCTGTTTCAACGGCCTGGTTCACACGAACCATGATGGCAGCGCGGTCTCCCGGTGTTCGGTCATGGGCCGAGTGGAGAATGGCAAGCGCGCTGACACGTGCTGGGTGCGCCAGAGTAAAGGCCCGCACGATCATGCCGCCCAGAGAGAAACCGGCGAGGGCAGTCCTGTCCAGATCAAGCGCATCGCACACCGTTTCAAGCTGATCTGAAAAATCGGACAGCGCGCAGTCTTCGGGTGGGTTCTTGCTGTCCCCGTGGCCCAGCAGATCATAGGTGATGACGGTGAATTGCTGCACCAGAGCAGGGACCTGCCACATCCACATTCCGCGGTGCATGCCGAGGCCGTGAACAAGGATGACGGGCGGGCCGGCACCGACGACACTGTAAGCCGTGCCATCGGCGGTTCCGTTAATGGTTCCCTCCGGAATGGATGGTCGTGTCATAGGCCCGATTACTCAGCCGACAAACGCGCCGGTTCCGGCTTCTGGAAGGCAGGCAGCACTTCGTCAATGAACAGGCGAAGAGATTTTTTCTGCTGCTCCAATGGCAGATGATAGCTGGCGCAGTAGCAAAAGTAATCGACTCCCAGTTCTTCATAGGGCTTTAGCTTGGCGATGACCTCGTCGGGGGTTCCGAGCATGAGGTTTGCCAACAGATTTTCACGCTCATATTCATTCTGGTTATTCAGGTCGGCCGGATCCGGTTCAAGGGCAAAGCCGTTTTCGACCGGTTTCAACTTGCGGAAAAGGTTCTCGAACTGGCGTCCCTGTTTCTGGATCGCCTCAATGAACACATCGGCTTCTTCCGGTTTTTCGTAAATCCCGGTGTGGCGCATGGTCATGAAGCGCGGGCGCTTGGTGCCGGCGGGCGCCTTGGCCAGGGCATCTTCGAAACGTTGCATGTAGGTTTCCGCTTCCGAGAACGGGCGGGTTAGCGCCCAGGTCATGACGCTGTAACCCTCCGCAACGGCGGCATCGAACGTCCCCGGGTCGCGGGCTGCCACCCAGATCGGCGGGTGCGGTGTCTGGAGTGGCTTCGGACACGACGTCGCGGTCGGGAATTGCCAGTATTCGCCGTCGTGCTCGTAATCGCCCTGCCATAGAGCCTTTAGCGCCGGCAGCATTTCCAGCATCATGGGGACACCCAGATTCTGTTCCATGCCGTTCATCATGCGGTCGAATTCACGCTGGTAGGCCCCTTTGCCGATGCCAAATTCGAGTCGACCACCGGATAACAGATCGAACATGGCGGCTTCACCGGCCAGTTTGATAGGGTGCCAATAAGGCGCAACGATGCAGGCCGTTCCCAGCCGGATCCGGCTGGTATGCGCGGCCCAATGGGCGAGCAGCTGAAATGGCCCCGGTGCGATGGTCATTTCAATGGCGTGATGCTCTGCGGCCCAGGCTATGTCAAAGCCGCCTTCGTCCGCTATCTGCACCATTTCCGTGGTGTGGCGGGCGATATCGCTCATGTCCTGGTCGTCGGAAAAGCGCTCCATATTGATCACTAGATTAAACCGCATTGTGGATCCCCTTGGCTGGCGATTTCGAATGGAATGATTACAAAAGGCAAAAGGACCGAATGGGAGTCATTCGTAAACTGGAAAAAGAATCTGTTTCGGGTAACAATAGCGTCATGCGAAATTTACGCTTCAAACTTCCGCCCCTGAACAGCCTTGTTATCTTCGAGGCTGCGGCCCGCCACCTGAGTTTTACCGTGGCGGGAGAAGAGCTTCGCATCAGCCGGGAAGCGGTTAGCCGCCAGATCAGAACGCTGGAAAATTTTCTCGATCAGAAGCTGTTTACCCGTCTGCATCGGGCATTAGAACTGACGGATGCGGGAATCAAGCTTCAGGCAACGGTCAGTAACAGCCTCGACACCATCGCCGGCACGATCACCGAACTTAAAGATCAGGAGGCAAGCTCGTCGGTTGTGGTCTCCGCCTCGGTAGCCATAGCGTCGTTCTGGCTGACACCGCGACTGCCCCGGTTCCGCAAGGCTTATCCTGATACCAGTATCCATATGAAGGTGATGGATGACCCGGGAAATATGCGTCATGGCGGTATCAATATCGGTTTGCGCTACGGCGATGGCACATGGCCGGCAGTAAACGTCACGCGCCTGTTTGATGTGGATTCAACCCCGGTCTGCTCGGCTGACTATCTGGCCGGTGCATCGGCTCTTTCCAGCCCGGAGGATTTATGCCGCCATACGTTGTTGAATCTCGACGGCGCGGCCCATGCGCCGGAGGGTTGGGCGTGGTGGCTCAAGGCTTTCGATGCGTCGTTGCCCGCGTCCAGCCAGATGATCGGCTTTGATAACTACGCCAACATCATTCAGGCCGCCATGAACGGACAAGGCGTCGCGCTCGGCTTTACTGGATTGATTGATGATCTGATGGACAGCGGTGATCTGATTGCGCCTCTGGAAGAACGGTTGGGGCGGCGCATGGGGGTTTATGTGACCGTGCCAGAGAACACACCCCTGTCGACGGGCACCCGGCAGTTTCACGATTGGCTATTGGATGAAGTGAGCCACTCCACGATAAAGCCTTAAACGGCTTATTGGGGATCATAGGCCACGACCTCGACTTCGACGCGGACATCAACCAGCAATTCGCTGATAACAGCGGAACGTGCCGGCGGGTCTTTCGGGAAGTACTCACCATATACCGAATTGAAGCCGGGAAAATCAGCCCGGTCGCGTAACCAGACCATGGCTTTTACGACCTTGGATAGATCGCACCCCGCTTCGGTAAGGATGTCGCGCGCCTGGTCCAGAACGGCGCGGGTCTGGTCCTCGATCGTGCCGCCGGTCATGACCTCACCATCCCTGAAGGGGATCTGTCCGGTCACATAGATCATGTCACCCGCCCGCACGGCTTTTGAGAGTGTGAGTGTGCGACCATTGACAACGAGCTCGCCGCCGATGATCTGTTTTTCCCGTGCCATGGCTTATGTCCTATCAACAGTGGAATCCAGATTGAGAGACATATCATAACCTAAGATAATCTCTGTGCCTCTATTAATGCTCACTGTCCCGTCTGAGAGATTGGCGATATCGTTAATTCGCCGTACCCTCTTATGGAGAGGACGAATTCTCGAACAGGTCATTAGGGGGTGGTCACATGGGCAACAAAGATATTTTCCATCAGGATTTCCAGATCAAGCCATGGTGGTGGGAGGCTTACGAACCGCAGGCCCTTGATCTGACGGACGTTCCGCCAACGGCAGATGTCGCCATCGTCGGGGCGGGGTACGCCGGTATTTCAGCCGCGCTTGAGCTGGCAAAGAACAATATCAATGCCGTGGTATTTGACGCCGAGCAGCCGGGCTTCGGCGGATCAACCCGAAGCGGTGGCATGATTTCGGGGGGGCGCAACGTTGGCAAACGATATACCAGAACGACGGCTGCCGAGGCGGCGCGGATACAGCTCCTGCGCCGGGACGCCGCCGATGGCTTCGAACTTATTGAGCGGCTGATCGAAGAGGAAAAGATCGATTGTGGCTGGCACAAGACCGGTAGTTTCACCGGCGCGTGGTGCCGGAAACATCTCGATGCCATGGCGGATAAAGTGGCGCAGATGAACGAGATTTCTCCGGGCGAGGCCTATCTGGTACAGCCCGAACAGCAGCGTGAGCACATCGGCAGCGATTACTATCGGGGCGGCATGGTGGTGGAGCGGGGTGCTCATTTGCACCCAGCCCTCTATTTCAAAGGCTTACTGGATGCCTGTGAACGACGCAACGTGACGATCTGCGCCAAGGCGGGTGTTACCAAAATCACGCAGGTGGGTGCCGCATGGCGGATTGAGACGTCGCGCGGCGCTACCGAAGTCAAGGACGTGATGATCGCCACCAATGGCTACACAGGCGATATCACGCCCGATCTGAAACGCCGGGTGGTGCCGGTCGGCAGTTACATGATCGCTACCGAGGAACTGCCCGAAGATCTGGCGCGAAGCATCAGTCCTAAAAACCGGAGTTTGTCAGATAGCCGCCGGGTTCTGACCTATTACCGCATGTCGCCGGACGGCAAGCGACTGTTGTTCGGCGGCCGGGCCAAGTTCGGCCAGACGGAACCGCTGGAAACTGCGCCCATTCTGTATGGCTTCATGACAGACCGCTTCCCGCAACTGAAGGGCAGCCGCATCACCCACGCATGGACCGGCAATGTCGCCTTTACCATGGACGAGGTGCCGCATATGGGAACGCTTGACGGCCTGCATTATGCGCTGGGCTGTAATGGTTCCGGTGTCGCCATGATGACCTATCTGGGGACCCAGACGGCGCGTAAGATTGCCGGCGTCACCAACCAGCCCAGTGCCTTCGACGGCCCGGACTTTCCGACACACCCGCTCTATCACGGTAACCCGTGGTTTGTTCCCATAGTCGGGCGTTATTTCAGGACCCGCGACTGGATCGATCGCCATTTCAACTGAGCGGAAACGGTCACTTGGAAAGCGTCCGCGTGACCGCATCGCGCCATCCGGCGTAACGCCGTTCGCGCTGGTCTTCCGCCATGTCCGGTAAAAATCGCTGATCGAGCGCCCAGCTTTTGGCGAACGCATCGGGTGTGCCGTAGAACCCCGCGTGCATGCCGGCCAGATAGGCCGCCCCCAACGCCGTTGTCTCCCGTACTTTCGGGCGGTCCACCGCCGCGTTCAGCAAATCAGACAGGCGCTGCATGGTCCAATCTGACGCCACCATGCCGCCATCCACTCGCAAGACGGTCTCGTGCGTGTTGCCCCAGTCACCCCGCATGGCATCGAGCAGATCGCGGGTCTGGTAGCAAACGCTTTCAAGTGCGGCGAGGGCGATTTCGTTAGGGCCTGTGCCCCGGGTCAGTCCGAACATGGCACCCCGGCATTCGGCGTCCCAGTAGGGTGCACCAAGACCGACAAAAGCTGGCACCAGATAAACGTCCTGATGGGGATCGGCCAGGCCTGCCAGATCGCCGGACTGTGCGGCGTGCTCGATAACGCCGAGGCCGTCGCGCAGCCACTGTACGGCGGCACCGGCAATAAAGATGGACCCCTCCAGCGCATAGGTCGGCTTGCCATCCAGTTGATAGGCGATGGTGGTCAGCAGGCGGTTTTTAGATCGCACCGCCACATCGCCGGTATTGAGCAGGGCAAAACAACCGGTGCCATAGGTGGATTTCATCATGCCCGGCTGGAAGCAGGCCTGCCCGACGGTTGCGGCCTGCTGGTCGCCTGCGATTCCTGAAACTTTAATGGCACCGCCAAAGATCGTCGGATCTGTCTCGCCGAAATCATCGGCGGAATTCAGGACCCGCGGCAGCACGGTATCGGGCACTCGAAAAAGTTCGAGCAGTTCCGGGCACCACTGACCCTTATGGATGTCATAGAGCAGGGTGCGACTGGCGTTGGTGGCATCGGTGGCGTGGACCTTACCGCCGGTCAACCGCCATAACAGGAAACTGTCGATGGTGCCGAAGGCGAGGGTGCCCTGCGCAGCGGCTTCACGCGCCCCGGCAACGGTATCGAGTATCCAGGCGATCTTGGTGGCGGAGAAATAGGGATCGAGCAGCAGGCCTGTCTTTGCCGTTATGAAGTCTTCGTGTCCTGCTTCTTTCAACGCGGTACAAGTGTCGGCGGTGCGGCGGTCCTGCCACACGATGGCCCGGTGCAGCGGCTTGCCTGTCTCGCGGTCCCAGACGACGGTTGTTTCGCGTTGGTTGGTGATGCCGATGGCGGCAATGCCACTGGCTGTTACGTGGCCTTTTTCCATGACCTCTTGGCACGTGGCGATGGTCGAGTCCCAGATATCCTCGGGATCATGTTCGACCCAGCCGGATGTCGGGAAGTGTTGCTCGAATTCCCGTTGCGCCATGGCCTGAATGCGATGATCGGCATCAAACAGGATGGCGCGCGTAGACGTGGTTCCCTGATCAATGGCAAGAACGTGTTGTGTCATTGCACCTCCCCCTCCTGATCAATCCGCATCAGCGGAGTCTGACCGAGTGGTGGCAGGGGTGTCAATCGGCGACGGACTCCAGCAGCATTTCGATATAGAGCTTGCGGATCTTGGTCGTTAGTTCGCCCGGACCGCCATTGCTCAGAATACGGTCGTCAATCTTGACCACCGGCATGGCGAAGCTGGATGCGCTGGTCGAGAAGGCCTCAACCGCTTCATAGGCTTCTTCCGGGGTAAAGGCGCGTTCCTCGATCTCGATATTTTCCCGCCGGGCTATTTCGAGAATGGAACGCCGGGTAATGCCATGGAGAATACTGTTGGACAGGTCACGGGTTATCAATTTTCCGTCTTTGGTCACGATGAACGCATTGTTGGATGAACCTTCGGTGATGTAACCGTCTTCCACCATCCAGGCATCATCGGCACCGGCATCTAGGGCCGTTTGCTTTGCCATGGCCTGCGCCAGAAGTGAAACCGTTTTGATGTCGCGACGCTGCCAGCGGATATCAGGAACCGTTACAACGGAAATTCCTTTTGCCGCCGCGGGGCTTTCCAGCAGATTTTTGTGCAGGGAGAACATCACGAGGCTGGGTTCGATATCCTGCGGGAACGGGAAGTCCCGTTCGGCGGCACCACGGGTAACCTGAAGATAGATCGCCCCTTCCTTGACGTCGTTGCGGGTGATGATTTCTTTCTGGATGGCTTCGATGTCTTGTGACGTGCCGGGGGACTTCATGTTCAATTCCCCGAGCGAACGTTGTAGCCGTTCCAGATGGCCTTCGTTTTCCACCAGCTTGCCGTTCAGCACCGGCGTGACTTCGTAAACGCCATCGGCGAACAGAAAGCCACGATCAAAGACAGAAATTTTAGCGTCGTGTTCTGCCAGATATTCACCATTTACGTAGACGATGCGCGCCATCGGGGTCTCCTGTCAGTGGCTTGCTATTTGATATCCGTTGACCCCAAGCAGGCCATTATGTTGGGTACAGGGTATCGCGTGATATTGTGACAATTTCAAGACGTTAAAACACTGTGCAGACTTACGCGGGGTGATCGAACATGGTATGCTCACCTGATGAGCACTGTAACAGACCATTCAATAGAAGATGATCCTGCTATATCCTTGGCGGGGGCGCTGTATCCATCGCGCCAGCGGGAACTGGGTGTGCTGCGGGCTTTCGCCGAAGAAGTCAGGGCGGCGGGCTGGCGTGTTGGGGGCATTGTTCAAGAAGTGCTGAAGGATGCCGATGATATGACGATCGGCATTGACGCCATTGAACTCGATACCGGGCATCGCTTCGCCATCAACCGTCCGACGGATTCTGATCGTATCAACAAGACATGTTCGCTCGATCCGGCTGTTCTGGCTGAAGCCAGTGGGGCCCTGGATCGCGCCATTCGATCACACATGGATCTGATCATTGTGGAGAAGTTCGGCGAGCAGGAGCAGCAGGGCGGCGGGCTGGCTGATGAAATCCTGCGCGCAGTGTCTGAGGGAATCCCTACCCTGGTGGCCGTTCCCGACGGGGTCCGCGAGGTCTGGCGTGAATTTACCGGCGATCTGGGCGAAGAATTGAGTTTCGAGATGGAATCGTTCCGGGCGTGGTGGCAACAGAATCAGCCTGAAGCCCGTTAACTCATTTCGATTAGCTCAATCAGGCTAACCCAACAGGGGTACTACCGATAGGGTGGTAAATCCTGTTGAATGAAGACAGTCAGTATCGTGGTGCCTTGGGAGTGCCGCACGATCATTCAAAGGACAGCAGAAAATGAACGAGATGAGCCAGATCACCGAAAGCCGCTTTCGGCGGCGCAACCTTGATGGCAACACGGCGCCGTTAACCGATTGGGGAATCAACAGCGAATACGGTGTGTTGCGTGATGTTCTGCTTGGGCCGGCAGAAACCTTTCGGTGGATGACGACAGAGAATGCCCAATGGAGTTCCGTCGTGCGAGCGGCTGAACGTGACGGGCTGGCGTTCGATCATCAGGTCGCCATGCGTCAGCATCGGGAAATGGTGGATGCCTACGAAGAAGCCGGCGTGACGGTTCACACGCATCCGGCGCAAGAAGAGCTCTGCTATCAGGTCTACGCCCGTGACTCGAGCTTTATGACGCCTTGGGGCGCTGTTATCACGCAAATGGCCAACCCCCGCCGCCGAGGCGAATATTCTGCCGCTCTCCGGCTCTATGAATCCCTGAATATTCCCATCTATGACATGGTGTCGGCGGGTAACTTCGAGGGGGGCGATTTCAATATCATTGAGCCTGGGGCGGTGATGGTCGGGTATACCGGGCTGCGGTGTGAAGAGGTTTCCGCGCGCCAGATCGCAGGTTGGATGGAAAAGGAAGGCTGGGAAGTACACTACGCCCCGATCGATAATTTCTACGTCCATATTGACCTGATGGTCTGCATGATTGCGCCCAAGTTGGCGGCGGTGTGTCTGGACACAACCCCCGATCACATCATCAGTTGGCTGAAGGCCAAGAAGATCGAGATCATCCCGGTCAGTTTCAAAGATACCATGGCGCTTGGATGCAACGTGGTGTCGCTGGGCGATGACCGGGTTCTGGCACCGGAATCTAGCAAGGATCTGGTGTCTAAATTACGCGCCAACGGTTTCAAGGTCTACGACCCGGATATGTCCATGTTCCTGAATGCAGGTGGCGGCGTTCACTGCATGTGCCAGCCGTTGAAGCGTGATCTGGTATAGGGGATTATTGTCGGCTGACAGCAAACAATGGGTCAGGAAGTGTGATGCCGCGATATCAGGTAACCTGAGTGGTCTGCCGCGTGGTTGTGCCGATCTTTTGAATGCAGGTGTGGGCCCGCATCTTCTAACGCTTCTTCCGACCAGGCGATTATGGTCAGGATGTGGGTGATTGACCCACTGTCATCTTTCAGGGGCAGGCTCAGGCTTTCATAGGGGATCGGGTCCCAACCTGCCGAGGTGTTTTGCAAGATGCGCTTCCAGAAATGAAGATTGCCACTGCTGACAACATGCGACTGCACATCATGGATTTCATCGGCAGAATCATAAACCTCATCCATGTAGCGTCCGGTCAGTTCATGGCCGGTCAGTTCAAAGACCATGGTGCCCGCATAACGAAAGCGGAGCCGCGTGGCATTGGATATGGGATCGGTTTCGACATCCTTGATGGTTATATGACTGGCATGCTGCCAAATTTCCATAAGGTCAATGTCCGACAATTTCGGGATGCCGCCAGCTGCTTCCGCGCATTGCTGCCAATAGTGCAGAACGTCGGCACACGCTGGGTGCAATGTATCCAACTGCCCATCTTCGATGCCATCAATAGGAAACATCGTATAAACCTCACCTGCCCAGGAAATGATCGATTAATCGATTTCTGTTATAAACGAGTACTGTCACTACAGCCTCAACTAACAAGAGTATTGGAATTCCATAAAACTTCCAAGAGTTTTTTATACAAATTAGATTAAAATTTTGTTGAATATCATTGTAATCATTGAATAATTTGATAGAAAACCGTGAAAAATAAGAAATTTAAAAGGAAAAAACACCCATGTTTTACAACACAAGCGATCCCCATGGATTGCCCCATAATCCGTTTAATGCATTGGTGACGCCCCGCCCCATTGGATGGATTTCATCGGTGGACAAGGATGGTAACGCCAATCTGGCGCCCTATTCGTTTTTTAATGCGGTCTCCTATTCCCCACCGCAGGTCATGTTTGCGGCGAGTGGTTATCATGCCGATGGCGGCTTGAAAGACAGTGTCCGCAATATTCAGGAGACCGGAGAATTTGTTGTCAATATGGTGACGTGGGACTTGCGAGAGGCGATGAATATCACATCGGCATCCGCACCCCATGATACGGATGAATTCGATGTGGCTGGCCTGGAAAAAGAACCATCGGAACTGGTGGCACCGCCGCGCGTGAAAGCCAGTCCGGCTCATCTTGAATGCCGTTATAGCCAGACGGTGGAGTTGCCCAGGGTATCGGAAGATGCTGCCAATCTGGTGGTGTTTGGTGAGGTTATAGGCATTCATATTCGCGACGATATTCTGGTTGATGGTCTTGTAGATATGACAAAAGCCGACGTGCTTGGGCGGCTTGGGTATATGGATTATGTACGGATAACCGAGCCGTTTACCATGGACCGACCGGAATGGCCTATCGATACATGAACGTGAGAGGGTGTGTCAGGTCAGAATGAAGCCGTGGGCAAAGGGGTCACGGCCATCAATATAGATCGTATTATCACCGGTGATGCGCGCCCAGCCTTCAATCGAGGGGATGATCCCGGTTGTTTCGCCAACGGAGACCTGACCTTCCACACGGCCCCGGAACAGGCTGCCGATGATGCTTTCGTGGACAAACGTATCGCCTGTCGCCAGATCACCCCTTGCCGCCCATTGTGCCATGCGGGCCGACGTCCCGGTGCCACATGGTGATCGGTCAATGGCCTTGTCACCGTAGAAAACAGCATTGCGGGCATGGGCTTCCTTGGCTAACGGTACACCTGTCCACATGATATGGCTGAGACCCTTGATAGCCGGTTGCTCAGGATGAACGAAGGCATACTTTTCGTTCATCCGGGTCCGGATCAACGGGCTGAGGCGCTGGATATCACCGGGTGTCAGATCGCTCATATCCCGGAAATTTTTCTGAGGTTCTATAATGGCGTAGAAGTTCCCACCGTAGGCTACATCCATTTCCAGCCGGCCCAGTCCGGGAACATCAACGTCATATCCTGTGCCATGGAGAAAGGCCGGGATATTGGTCAACCGGACCGTTTCAACATGCTCGCCTGACTTCTCGTAGTGTGCGACGACAAGGCCCGCCGGGGTGTCCAGTCGCAACACCCCCGGCTCACGCGGTGCCACCAACCCCCGTTCGATGGCGACAGTCACCGTGCCAATGGTGCCGTGACCACACATGGGCAGGCAGCCGGAGACTTCAATAAACAGGATCGCCACGTCGCAATCATCGCGGGTCGGTGGATACAAAATGCTGCCGGACATGACGTCGTGGCCCCTGGGCTCGAACATCAGGCCGGTGCGGACCCAGTCGTGGTTATTGAGAAAATCCTGCCGCTTTTCGATCATGGTGGTCCCTGCAAGCGCTGGACCACCATCGGTGACAACCCGGACCGGATTGCCGCAGGTGTGGGCATCAATACAGGTAAAGGTGCCGGTTTTTGTTGCCATGCGAGATCATACTCTGGCGGTTATACCGCCATCAACAGGTAGTTCCACTCCGGTAATGTAGCGGGCCGCATCGGAGAGTAAAAACAGACAGGCATCGGCCATGTCGGCGGTGGTGCCAAGGCGCCCCAGCGGCACAAAGCCAGCGGCGTGGGCCTGGGCCTCTTCGTTGCCCTGCCATCGTTCCTGCATGGGGGACAGGGTCCCGCCCGGCAAGATGACGTTGGACCGGATATTGGCGCCGGCAAACTGGATGGCGAGTGACTTTGCAAGACGGATCACGGCCGCCTTGGATGCACCGTAGGCATCCTGTGCGGGCGCATCGCCCCCTGTTGCATCAACGGAGGAAAAATGGACCATGGCGCCGCCGCCCCGTTGCTTCATATGGGGGATCGCAAAACGAGATGTCAGTGCGAAGGATTTGACGTTGATGGCCATAACCTGGTCCCAGACATTCATGTCCATGTCCGTAACAGACGTGTCGCGGTCGAACCACAACACGCCTGCGGTGTTGATCAGGAAATCCAGTCCGTTGAAATGGGTTGCCGCACCATCTATGGCCTGTTTCACGAAGGCTTCGTCGGTCAGGTCGCCCTCGCTATACAGATGGTTCCCGGGGCCGGGGGCAATATCCACAGGCACCGGTTTTACATCAGCCAGCGCCACATGAACCCCTTGTTCGATCAGGGCATTGCCGATGGCGAGACCCATGCCCCCGCCACCACCTGCGATAAATGCGACTTTACCCGAAAAGCTCATGGTGGGGCCTCATGAAAAGAGTTGCAGATTATTGTTCGATCGGCACGTGCACAATCATGCCATCCATCTCATCGGTGATGTCGACCTGACAACTCAGGCGTGAGGTCTCACGCGGGTCCATGGCAAAATCCAGCATGTCTTTCTCAACAGGTCCTGCCGGTCCGGCTTTTTCCACCCATGCATCGTCAATATAGATATGGCAGGTCGCACAGGCGCACGCGCCACCGCATTCTGCCAGAATACCGGGGATTAGATTGTTTACGGCACCGTCTTTGACGGACTGGCCTTTTGGAACATCAACTTCTTTCGAGGTTCCGTCCGCCTGGACATACGTGATTTTTGCCATCGTGCTTCCTTTAATGCTGAACTGAGAACAAACGTGTTTGTTTACATAGGGGAAGGACACTAGAAATCCAATCCCAATGATGGAATATCAAACCAATTCCTTTATGGGAATATCCGAATTAGCAATACGTATGGGGTCCGGTTGGGCGCGATCTGCGACCAGTTTGCGCCCCATCATGTATTCCCGGGGACTGTTGATGGCGTCCACGGCGATCAAGACACCATCTTTCAGATAGAATACCGAGAATGCACCGTCGGAAGGATTGCCCCGGACAACGGCTTGGGTATAGCCCTGCGACAGTCCGACAATCTGCAGCTTTACATCATACTGATCCGACCAGAACCACGGCACGGCTGAATAAGTCTCCGGCGTGCCGCAGATTGACTTGGCGGCGGCCTTGGCCTGATCAACCGCATTCTGGACCGATTCGAGACGGATATTGATGCCATAGATGGCGTTTGGATGGTTGGTGCAGTCACCGGCACTGACGATGTCGGGATCATCGGTCCGGGCACAGTCATCCACAACAATGCCGTTATCGCAGGCGAGGCCAGCCGCTTCCGCCAGTTCCGTATTGGCGATGACACCGACACCGACAACCACGACGTCGGCTTCAAAGCGGGAGCCATCTTCGCATTCAACAGTCCTGACATGATTGTCGCCGGAAAATCCGGAAACAAGGACATCGGTCCGTATATCGACGCCATGCCCCTTGTGGAGGGATTGGTAGAATGCTGAAACTTCTGGTGCCACAACCCGGTTCATGACCCGGTCCGCCATTTCCAGAACTGTCACGGACATGCCCTGTTTGGTGGCCGCCGCAGCGACCTCCAGCCCGATATAGCCACCACCGACAACAACCATGCGGCCGCCGTCGGAAAACCGGTCTCGCAGCGCCAGCGTATCGTCAACGGCGCGAACATAGTAGATACCGTCCAGATCGAACCCCGGTATGGCCAGTTTCCTGACGCGGGTCCCCGTGGTCAATGCCAGCTTGTCATAGGGCACGGTCTCACCATTATCCAAGGTGACGGATTTTGCGGCCCGATCGATGCTGTCGACCCGACGCCCAAGGGTAAGTTCAATTTGGTTTTCCGTATAGAATTCTTCGGGTTTCAGATAAACCTGGTCCAGTTCCATCTCACCCGACAGCAATTGTTTGGACAGAGGTGGGCGTTGATAGGGGGGGTATGCTTCATCGCCGATGATGCGAATAGCGCCGTCATAGCCTTCCATTCTCAAAGATGCCACCAACTGCCCCGCTGCATGCCCGGCACCGATAATCAGAACATTCACCATCATTCTCCCTGATACCATTTCTGCTTATCGTCGAAGTGTGATTCCCAAGCGGAGCAAGGGCTGTAGCATGTTATCCCCAGCCCGCCAATAAAGGAGGCTAGGATACCACAAATAGGGGATGGCATTAAGCGCCATAGCAAAACATGTTATGCATCGTCTGCGGTAAAAAATATTGTTTCACCAGCGATTAAACGCTGGGGAGCGTGTATGATAAGGCTAGAGGTTACGATCAGGGGGAGACGGTGGCATGCCGGTTTTCGGACGGTGCCAGTATCTTTAGTAATGCGACAGAAAGATGATGGCTTGCATTGCCGTGGAAATTTCTGGATGTTTAGGGCGTATCCTCGATGTCTCGATATCGTGATTAACAGACGACGGATGAAAAACAGAGAATGAGTGTTCCATCAGTATCGGCGCAACCAAGCAGAGGGGTACGGGCATTTCTCATGCGCCACGAGAGCGCGCGTGGCTTTACCCTGCTTTCACCAACGCTTGCCCTGATGGTTTTATGCATGCTTGCGCCGATCATTGTGTTGATCGGCCTCAGTTTCTGGAAGCAGACCGGCATGGACTTCGAGCCGGGCATTTCCATGGATAACTATGTGCTGTTCTTCAACAAGAAAATTTACCCGCTTATTCTCATTCGCTCCATCAAGATTTCGGCATTGGTGACATTGGCCACAGTCCTGCTGGCTTATCCGGCAGCCTATTTCATTGCCTTCAAGGTCAAGAAGAACAAGCTGATCTGGCTCATCCTGATTACGGTGCCATTCTGGACCAGTTATCTGCTTCGCGTCTTTGCCTGGAAAATCATGCTGGGTTACAATGGCGTGATCAATTCCGGCCTGATTGGAATGGACCTGATAGACGAGCCGATCACGTTCATCCTGTACAGCGAGTTTGCGGTGATTTTGACCCTCGCGCATGCCTGGGCGGCATTCGCCATCCTGCCGATTTATGTATCGCTTGAGAAAATCGATCGTTCCCTGCTGGAAGCCGCCGCCGATCTGGGTGAAGGCCCAATCATGAGTTTTATCAGGGTAACGCTACCGCTATCGTTGCCCGGTGTAATTGCGGCGTCCCTGTTGGTGTTTATTCCGACGGTTGGCGACTATGTGACACCGAAGTTGGTTGGCGGCAGCGGCGGCATCATGATCGGTAACCTCATTCAGAACGCTTTCGGCAGAGGAAATAACTGGCCCCTGGGTGCGGCAGTTTCAGTTGTTTCCATGCTGAGTATTACATTGCTGGTCTGCCTTCTCTTTTTTGGACTCGATAAGTTGAAGAAGCGGCTGTGAGGATGATGTCATGAATAAAAACAAGCTCGGTGTCATCGGCATCTACACGGTTCTCTATCTGGCATTCCTGTATATTCCCGTCTTATTCCTGCCGTTGTTCTCGTTCAATGATTCGATCTATATCGCATTTCCCCTGAAGGGTTTTACCTTTGAGTGGTATGAGAAGATGGTGACCCATGAACCCCTGATCGCCGCGTTGAAAAACAGCATCAAGGTTGGCGTTGCGGTTTCAATTCTGAGCACTATTTTCGGAACCCTGGCGGCAAAGGCTTTCACACGCTACCAGATTCCCGGTGCACAACCGCTGACGGCATTTATTGCTATTCCATTGGTTATTCCGGGCATCATTATGGGTATTTCACTGCTGGTGGTGATGAAACAGGCTTTTGGTGTGGGCTTGTCATTGTTTACCGTCGGGCTTGCCCATACGGTGATCTGCGTGCCGTTTTCCATGTTCGTCATGATCTCGCGGCTCGAAGGCTTCGACAAAAACATGGAAGAGGCCGCACAGGATCTGGGCGAGACACCATGGATGACGTTCTGGCGGGTGACGTTCCCGCTGGTTCTTCCGGGCATCGTTGCCAGTTTGTTGTTATGCTTCACGATTTCTTTCGACGAGTTCATATTGGCATTCTTCCTCGGGGGTGATCAACAAACTCTGCCGATGTTTATGTGGAGTCAGCTTCGTTTCCCGAATAAATTACCTCCCGTCCTGGCCCTTGGTTCAGCAATTCTCGTGATGTCCTTTATCGTTGTGACATTCGCTGAACTGGTCCGGCGTCGCGGGGTGCAAATACAGTCATCATCCGGAGTATAAAATGAGCGACGAATCGTTTATTTCCATCCAGAAAATTTCAAAACACTTTGGCGACGTGCGTGCAGTGGATGATGTCTCGATAGACATTCGGCGCGGCGAGTTCTTTGCCTTGCTTGGCCCATCGGGTTGCGGCAAAACCACGCTGCTTCGCATGCTGGCCGGGTTTGAGATTCCCACCAAGGGCGAGATGTTCATCGATGGCCAGCCAATTTCAGGCATCCCGCCGCATGAACGCCCCGTCAATATGGTGTTTCAGAGCTATGCGATCTTCCCGCATCTTTCGGTGCGCCAGAACATTGCGTTTGGCCTGCGTAAGGACAAGCTGAGCAAGCTGGAAATGAACACCATGGTCGACGAGGCTCTGGAAATGATCGCGATGCCCGGCTATGGCGAGCGCGGTGCAGACGAGCTTTCCGGCGGCCAGCGCCAGCGTGTCGCGCTGGCTCGGGCGCTGATCAAGAAGCCGAAAGTGCTGCTGCTCGACGAACCACTGGGCGCGCTGGACAAGAAGCTCCGCGAACAGATGCAGCTTGAGTTGCGTGACCTGCAACGCGAAGTCGGGATCACCTTTGTTTTTGTGACCCACGATCAGGAAGAAGCCCTGACCATGTCTGACCGGATCGCCGTCATGAACGCCGGCGAGGCGTTGGAGATTGATGAGCCGGCGGCGTTGTACGAACGACCGAAGACCCCGTTCTGCGCTGATTTCCTGGGGACCATGAATTTCTTCAAGGGCCGGGTTTCCACCATTGGGAATGGCCAGGCCGCCATTGATACCGAAGATATGGGGCAGATCATCTCCAAAGGACCGAATATGGACTTCACGTCCGGCGACGAGGTGATCGTCGCCATCCGACCGGAGAACGTCCAGATTTCCATGGACAAGCCAGCCGATGGCACGACGGTTCAAGGTCGGGTTCGCGCTTCGGCGTTCTTGGGCGATCGCGCCCACGTTTATATCAACGTGGATGGTCGGGCGGACCCCATTTTATCGGCCATGCAGAATATGGGCGGCGTCGCGTCGCGCATCGGCAAGGGCGATCAGGATATCTGGCTCAATTGGGCCGAGGAATCGGCTATCTTGCTGCCGCCACAGTAAACCCGCTTTCGGTACTTTAGACGGGTTCGACCCGCACAGCCGTGCCGCTGGCCACCAGAAACAGCATGTTCTTTCCGTCACCGGAAATCTCGTTGTAATCCAGATCGACGGCGACGATGGCGTTCGCGCCTGCAATCAGGGCTTCACGCCTGAGTTCGGTCAGGCAGGTGCGCCGAGCATCTCGCAGGACCTTCTGTGATGCTGAAGACCGTCCCCCCAGAACATCCGTGATGGAAGCAAAGAAATCGCGGAACAGGTTCATGCCGAAGACGCACTCGGCGGTGATGACTTCCATCCGCTCGACAACCCGGTATTCACTCATGACCGGTTCCGTGGTGACAATAATGTCACCGGCAATTTCGTCGATGACCTCGGTTGGTAGTTCGTCGTACTGCTTGTTGTCGATCAGTTCCTGAATTTTTTCTTCGCTTTTGCCGAAAATACCGAACATGGGATGGCTCCTGTTTCTTGAGGGGTTTTAAGCGACCGCTTCGCAGAATGTCCTGCTGTCGCTGATCCAGCCGAAAAGGTTTCCTTCTGAGCGCATGATGGCGCGCGTCGCCTCTTCCAGATCGGGGCTCAGGGCAGCACAGCAATCATCCAGCGTCAGGCACCGGAATCCCCGGTCGACGGCGTCCCGCAGTGTCGAATGGACACAGCACTGATAGGTGATGCCAATAATGACGAGGCAGGCAATATCCTGATTTTTCAGGATATGTTGCAAGTCGGTCTCAAAAAAAGCACTGAAGCCGGGCTTGTCGACAACGGGTTCATGCGTCATCGGCGCCATGTCGGAAATGATGTCACAGCCCGGTTCACCCCGGAGCAGGCATCGACCGAGAGGACCTTCCTTGCCCACATACCCTTTTTCACGTTTCAGCGGCGACACGTCCGTCATGTCAGGGCGGTAGGATTCACGCGTATGAATAATCTGAAGGTCAGCTTTTCGCGCGGCTTCCAGCACGCTTTTCGCCATGGGGATAACCTTGGCGAGACGCTGTGAGCCTTCATCATAGCCACTGCAACCGCCTTCCGGTTCAAGGAAATCACGTTGATAATCGATGACTATAAGAGCGGTCTGGCTGGGATCAAATTCGAAGCTGCGCTGATCATCACAGACAATGGTCGTCATCAGTTCTTATCCTTCAAGCAGGGATGAACGCCTGGAAGAAATCGTTGCCCTTGTCATCAACAACGATAAACGCCGGGAAGTTCTCCACTTCAATGCGCCAGATGGCCTCCATGCCCAGTTCGGCATATTCCACCACCTCAACCTTCTTGATGCAGTCCTGCGCCACGCGGGCACCGGGGCCGCCAATGGAGCCTAGATAGAAGCCACCGTGGGCCTGACAGGCCTGGGTCACGGCTTTCGAGCGGTTGCCCTTGGCCAGCATGACCATGGAGCCGTGCGCAGCCTGGAACTGGTCAACGTAGGAATCCATGCGCCCTGCGGTGGTCGGGCCGAAAGACCCCGAAGCGAATCCCTCCGGGGTTTTTGCCGGGCCGGCGTAATAAACCGCATGGTTCTTGAAGTAATCGGGCAGCGCCTCACCCCGGTCCAGACGTTCCTTCAGTTTGGCGTGCGCGATGTCACGGGCGACGATCAGGGAGCCGCTCAGGTTCAGCCGTGTTTTCACCGGATGGCGGGTCAACAGGCCCAGAATGTCGCTCATGGGCTGGTTCAGGTCGACGTCGATGACCCCGTCGTTGAGGTGCGCGTCGCTGACGTCAGGCAGATACTGCGCCGGGTTGGTTTCCAGCTGTTCGATGAAAATCCCGTCGGCGGTGATTTTGCCGAGGCACTGGCGGTCTGCCGAGCACGATACGCCGATCCCCACCGGACACGACGCGCCATGGCGGGGCAGGCGGATCACGCGCACGTCATGGCAGAAGTACTTGCCGCCGAACTGGGCGCCAATACCCATGCTCTGGGTCATCTTGTGGACGTCAGCCTCCAACTCGAGATCGCGGAATGCCTGGCCATGCTCGTTACCGCCCGTGGGCAGTTCGTCCAGATAGCGTGCACTGGCCAGTTTGACCGTCTTCAGGTTTTGTTCGGCGGACGTGCCGCCGATCACCACGGCGAGATGATAGGGCGGGCAGGCCGCCGTGCCGAGGGTGCGGATCTGGGCATCGAGAAACGTCATCAGGGCCTTTGGATTCAGGACCGCCTTGGACTGCTGGTATAGGAAGGTCTTGTTGGCGGAGCCGCCGCCTTTGGCCATGAACAGGAACTTGTAGGCATTGCCCTCAGTCGCATACAGGTCGATCTGGGCCGGCAGATTGTTGCCGGTGTTGACCTCGTTATACATATCGAGCGGTGCCAGCTGGCTGTAGCGCAGATTGGACTCGGCGTAGGTTTTCAGAACGCCCTTTGCGATGGCGGCTTCATCGTCCGCTCCGGTCCACACGTTCTGACCCTTCTTGCCCATGATGATGGCGGTGCCGGTATCTTGGCACATGGGGAGGATGCCACCGGCGGCGATGTTGGCGTTCTTCAACAGATCAACGGCGACAAAGCGGTCATTATCCGAGGCTTCCGGATCGCCCAGAATAGCAGCGAGTTGTTTCAGGTGTCCGGGGCGCAGCAGATGGGCGATGTCGCGCATGGCTTCGGCGGTCAGCAGGGTCAGGGCCTCTGGCTCGACTTTCAGGATGTCCTTGCCCTCGAAGGAGGCCACGCTGACATGATTGGATGTGATCTGTCGATAGGGCGTCTTGTCTTCGCCAGACGGAAAAATTTCATGATAAAGGAAGTCGCTCATGGATTGCGTCCTGTCCTGGAAGTGTGCAAACGAAAGCCTGGCCGACGTTATTTCTTGCGGAAAGCATCCAGTGTAATGACTTCACCCGTCTGGGGAACGTCATCGTTTTTATCAGCGCTTTCGGCATCACCGCTTTCGGCATCACCGGTTTTGCCGTCATCGGCAGATTTGGTCTTTGATTTTACTGCCGCCGGTATGGTCGCAAAAGAGATGGGCTTCACGGCAGTGGGCTGTTCGGTGCAGTCCTGTTCTTCGGCGGGGGGCTCAAAAGGATAGTCGTATTCCTCCAGATCGTCCTCGTCGAGGTCCGTCGTTTTTAGCTGCAGGCCGAAATTCACGGACGGGTCGGTGAATCCGGTAATTTCATCTAACGGGATATTCAGGTTCACGGCCTGTCCGTTGAAACGCAGCGTGACGAAAAAGCGATCATCATCGACGCTGAGATGCTCGTACTGGTGCTGTAGCACAATGGTCATTTCGGTGGGATGTTGCGCCCTGAGAAAGTCCGGCAAATCAATGGCGCCGGTATCAGTGCGGAATGTCACATAAAAATGGTGATCACCGGTCAGGCCGTTCTCCGCTGTGTAGGCCAGAGCCTGACGGATCACGCCACGAAGAGCTTCTTCAATCCAGTGATCATAACGGATGGGATCGTCGTCTTCGAATTCCATGGCCGTACCCGGTGCTCCTCGTTTCGTTCTTTTCCTCTGCCGGGCGGTTTCCACTGTCCGACATCTGTGCCGCCCTTCTCGCGGGGGCGGAGTGGGAGGCTTCTGTTGCCAGGTGCCTCCCGAACCCCGTAGTTACTACTTACGCAGCAACTGCAAATGCCTCATTATCGTTGGCACTTGTAATAATGGCCCGGTAACGGCGGAACCATGCCGAGCAAAAACTGCACCTTTACCACACGCGTCGATCCTATTTCGCCCCCATAAAATCCACAAAGGAAATGATGGTGGAGGCGCCGGGTACCGCCCCCGGGTCCGCTATGCTTATTTCGAACAGCGTTTATCGCCATAATCGGTTTCCCGATACTGATAATATAGGAAGCTGGGACGGTATTGGAAAGCCATAGGATTCAGCGATGTCAAAAGGCGCGCCTAATGGCGGCGGCAACGAGGATTTCGGGCGACAAAAGGGCCGGGGCGAGGGCTCCTCTAAGCCCTTGATATTCAACAAAATGTAGACATTTGTAGACTTTTGTTCACTTTTCGCACGATATTATGGAAAATTCCTGAAAAATCTTTTTATTGCAATGAGATAGAAAAGTCCTGCGTCAGGTCATGTCTACAAAAGTCTACATTTTGTCTACATTTTTTGTCTACTTTTTGTAGACTTTTGTAACAAGGCCATTTGAACCACAGAGACACGGAGAAGAAGGAGTTCATGGAACGGTAACGTCATGGCCCTGCCGACAACAAGGTTCCGACGGGTGCCGTCATATTCACAATGGCAAAGAACGAAAAATATAGTAGGAATATTATCATATTTTAAGTAAAAAGTCAAGAAAAATTGCATCCCTGCCTGCATTTTACGGGTAAAGTGGACGGACGATTATAGGGGGCATTACGTCTGCTGGTGACCCATGGCGGAAGCTCAACCCATTAAAGACAAGATGGCCGCTATCTGTTGCAAAGGTTTCAATTAGCCAGTCCGTGAAGTGGAACAACCTCCAAGCACCGATGGTCAGAGTTAGATTCAATCAACGCGCTTCGGTTTTCAGGCGTTCCATGGTGTTCAGCAGAAACTGCATGGTTTCCGGTTCCTGGCAAGAGTGGCCAGCATTCTCGACAATTTTGAACGTGGCACGTGGCCACGCCTGATGGAGGTCAAAGGCGTCGCTGACCGGGCAGTTGTAATCGTTCCTGCCGTGGACAATTGCCCCTGGCAGATCACGCAGTTGATGCGTGTTGTCATATAGAGCATCGGGTGGCAGGAAGGCTGCATGTTCCCAATAGTGCATGGATATTCGCGCACCGGCCAATACCAGTTCGTTAGGTTCATCGGGTTCAGAAAAGGCCGGATCAATATTGCATGAGTTGCTCAGGAGGTCACTGAACGCATACCAGTACTGGGACGCTTCCAGCGCCACATCCCTTTCTTTGGACAAAATGGCACGCCTGTAAAACTCATACAGATTATCATGTTGATTAGTCGGTGCCAGGGCTGCGAGTTCATGCCAAGCCTCCGGATACAGTCGGCGTGTCATACGGAAATCCCAATGTTCGAAACCTGGACGAAACAGGGTCACTCCGCGCACCACGAGCGCCGAGCAATGGTCTGGATATGCCTCAGCATAAGCCACTGCCAGAGCACTGCCCCAGGAGCCGCCATATACAATCCACTGTTGCACGCCAAACATGTCACGCAGTGTTTCTATGTCTGCGATCAGATGTGGAGTTGTGTTGTCCTTCAACTCACCGAGCGGGGTTGAGCGCCAAGTGCCGCGCTGGTCAAAGCAAATGATGCGATAGTGGGCGGGATCAAAAACTCGGAGATCATGGCGGGACCACGAAGCGCCCGGCCCCCCATGCAAGAAAACAACAGGAACGCCGTCCGGGTTTCCATATTGTTCCACATGGAGTGTATGAACGTCATCCGCAGCAATTTGCCGCGCCTCAAACGGGGAAATTTCTGGATAAACGGTGTTCACTTGTCTAGTCCAATTCTGATCGTCACTGGCAGAAAGCTTATACGTTTTCATTTCAAAGGCGTACAACGCCACAGCAATTTATTGAATCACATACTACGAAGGCTTCCGCTTATTTCACAACCGAAAATTCCCTGCTCAGACGGCAAATCTAACGGCGGACTGACACAGTGAGCATTAATGGGAAACGGTTAGCATATACCGGTGCGTCCCTGGATGTTTGTGGAGCATGTTCAACCTTTGCCCCGTAGACGAAAACGGTAGTGCAGAAAGTTCTCAAGCCCGCCTAGGGGCGAAAGCGAGAGTCTCCTGCGGGTATTCCAGAGCTTTCTGAATTTCCGTTTATGTCGATAAGCCGAAGTGTATCCTGCCCTATCGACCACCGCTGTCTGTGCCTGAGCGGACAGACCGAATTCGGATTTTCCTGAATGCTTTCCCTTCGACACATCTGATAAGGGCACGGTCTCTGTGTTGTGCCATTTCCATGCCAGTGAGCGTTTTCACTTTCCCTTGAACACGCTCCATAGCATGGTTCAGTTCAAGTGCTCTTAATCGGTTTCCCTCTGCCCCGATCAAATGCACGTCCTCCGTTTCCTGCCTGTGTAGTACAGCGACGCTTTGCGGCGATGCCGAGGGCTTCAACCGTATCCACATCCCGAAGGATCGCGTCGGATGACATTTCTACGTCATGGACAACGTGGTCATATTTTTGCAACAGTTTGCGCGCACCCTTGTCTCCTGTCAGCTTCATGATCTCTGGAAAGAAGGACCGTGACCAGAGGACCGGGTTGCCACGATGGCCTTCATGACAGGAAACACACACAGCCCGTTCCCTGCCCGGATCAAATGCCTTGATCAGGTTGTTGAGATGGACGGCGTTGACTTCAGGCATGTCAGCAAGACAGACGATGACACCATCGACACCATCGACACCATCAACACCATCGACATCCTCCGAAAGCGCCGTAATCCCGCATTTCAGGGATGTGCTGATTCCTTGGGCATAGTCCGCGTTGTGAACAACAGAGACCGGCAATCCCGCCAAACCCTTTTCAATCTTGTCCGACTCGTAGCCCGTGACCACGATGACGGATACGGCGGTAGACTCAAGAGCCGCGTCAACGGCATAACGGACCAAAGTCTTTCCCTGTATCTCGGCCAGAAGTTTGTTGGCCTTGCCCATGCGTGATGACTGTCCGGCGGCGAGAACGATTACAGCTATATTTCCCGGTGCTTCTGACTCCATAACTGTCTAGGCCCTGTTGCTGGAAATCATGACTTAAGCTCCACCGAGTTCCAGGTTTCAACAATCTCGGCGATGATGGAAACAGCAATGTCAGACGGCTTGCGGCCACCGATGTTCAGTCCGATTGGCGCATGAATTCGCGCCAGGCCCTGTTCGGAAAAGCCATTGTCCAGAAATCGTTTCTTTCTCTTTTCATGGGTTTTACGGCTGCCCAGCGCCCCGACATAGAAGGCATCTGATGCCAGAGCATGCATAAGCGCCGGATCATCGATCTTGGCGTCATGCACCAGAGTTACCACGGCTGTATTTGCATCAAGCGGGGTCTGTTCAAAAAAATCATCCGGCCACAGGATACTAAGATCGGTTGAAGGGAAACGCTCAGGCGTCGCAAAAGCCGTGCGGGGATCAATAACACAGACATCAAACCCGGCTATATCGGCCATCGGCGCCAGCGCTTGCGCGATATGCCCTGCACCGATGATAAAAAGACGGGGTGAGGGAATAAATGAGTGAGCGAATAACTCGCCAACCTCGTTGTCTTCAGGGGGCAGCACGGCACTTTCCCCGGCATCAAGCATGAGCCTTATGGTTTTTTGGATTTGGCCCGTAACGGTGAGAGTTCCCCTAGCATCATCGCTGGTGAGCAATGAATACTGACCACTTTCCATATGCGTAAGAAGACACGCAGGAACACGGTTCGACACATGATCGCACAGTTGCGACAGTAACGCCGCATCGGGAATTGCCATAACGAACACCTGTAGCGATCCACCACAGGTCAGGCCAACGCCCAGAGCCAGATCATCACTGACAGTGAAGGGCAAGATGATCGGGTCGTTGCCGGCAAAGATACCTTTAGCGCAATCGACGACAGCGCCCTCAACACAACCACCTGATACTGACCCGACGAAGGCCCCAAGGTCATTAATTGCCAGTTGGCTGCCTACCGGACATGGTGATGACCCCCATGTGCTGATCACTGTCGCCAGGGCAACACGCCTGCCCTGACCAATCCAGCCACAGGCCTGTTCCAACACATCAACGGCACTGATTATCGATTTCACGCTCACTCCTCTTGAAGAGGTTATGACGCACCCAATCTGGTACGTATTTCCCTGGTACATATTTCTCTGGCACGCATTCTACCGTCAGCCGTTTGGCTGAAGCAACGTATAGGTATCATTCTGTTCAGGTGGAAATTGGGGCGCAAAGTAGGAGGGACTCATCGGGATCTGCAGCCCAAGGTTGTCAAAGATCAGCAGGGAATATGAGAGTTGGCGTATGGGAATACACACCGCCTTCAGACCGCATTCGAGATTATCCATTCGACCAGTGCTGCTTCGTTCTTGAAGGTTCGCTTACTCGGAAACATTTGATCTCGGTGATGCGGCATAATCTTTCCGAATAGAGTAGCTTGCTAACCACCGGCAAGACGCGGAATGATATAAACCTCGCTACCCGGTGAGATTGGCTGGAACCAGTTATCTCGATAGATCGTACCGTCGATAGAGACGGCTGATCCCTTCCCCAGGTGCGGCTTCAGTTCAGGATATTGTTTCCCCAGATTGGACAACAACTGGTGAATATTCTTCGCATCGACCTCAAACGTGGAAATATTGCCAGCGGCTTTTGGCAGAATTCCTGACAGGGTAACCTGGACCATTTATTCCCTCGCCTATTCCGCTGCCAGCTTGGTAGCGCCCATGGCCTTGAGAACCCGCGGTGGTGACATGGGAAGCTCACTCAGACGCACGCCAGCGGCAGCCGACACACTGTTGGCAATAGCGGCAAGCGGTGGAACAATGCCCGTTTCACCCACACCACGCACGCCGAAGGGATGGCCCGGATTCGGGACTTCCACAATCACCGTGTCGATCATTGGAAGATCAGAGGCTACCGGCATCCGGTAGTCCAGAAAGCCGGCATTTTGCAACTTGCCATCTTCCCCATAGATATATTCCTCGTTGAGCGCCCAGCCAATGCCCTGAACGGCGCCGCCCTGAAACTGACCTTCCACATAAGCGGGATGAATGGCCTTACCTGCATCCTGAACAACAGTATAGCGAAGGATAGTGACCAGACCGGTTTCGGGATCAACTTCCGTATCCACAATATGAGTCCCGAAGCTGACACCGGCACCATCGGCGTTATATTCGTGATGGCCTGCAATGGGGCCACCGGTATTGGTAGCAATTGCAGCAATTTCCGCCAGCGACATGGGGTCGAATTCCCCCGCATTGGCACCGGAAGGTTTGGCACAGCCATCCTCCCAGGTAACCGCCTCAGCCGGGATATCCCACATCTTGGCAACCCGGCTGCACATTTCGGTAATTGCCTTCCGCGCCGCGTTGATGACCGCGATGCCGCTGGAAAATGTTACACGACTGCCATAGCTACCTTCATTGAATCCCAACGCACCTGTATCGACCACGACGGCGCGCACCTTATCATAGGGAATCCCCAGTTCTTCAGCGGCCATCATGCACATGGACGCTCGCGACCCCCCGATATCCGGGGTGCCGACGGACAACGTCACCGTGCCATCGGCATTTACATTTAAGCTGGAGCACGTCTCGCCGCCATAATTGAACCAGAACCCGCAGGCAATCCCGCGTCCCTGATTGGGACCAAGGGGTATCGTATATTGCGGGTGCGCCTTGGCGGCTTCCAATGTTTCCACCAGGCCAACAGAACCAAATGTAGGCCCATAGGAGCTTTTACTTCCATTGCGCACAGCATTTTTGAGACGGAATTCGATCGGGTCCATACCGAGCTTTAAAGCCAGTTCGTCAACCACGCTCTCAACGCCATAAACCGACATGGGTGCCCCCGGCGCCCGGTAGGCTGCATTCTTTGGACGATTGACCGCCACATCAAAACCCACAGCCTTGACATTTTCCAGTTCATAACAGGCAAAGGCCGCCATGGTACCATTATCTGCTGGTCCACCGGCGAAGGCCCCGCCCTGGTAGCGGAATTCCGCCTCAGCGGCTGTAATACGACCGTCGTTCGTCGCCCCGATCTTGACCCGCATACTGGTGCTGGACGTTGGCCCGGAGGCCTTGAATACTTCTTCACGGCTCATAACAATCTTAACCGGACGCCCGGACTTGCGTGACAGTGCCAATGCTACCGGTTCAATAAAGACCGTTGTCTTGCCACCGAAGCCGCCGCCGATTTCTGAAGCGGTTACCCGCAAGCGCGACATATCCATGCCCAGAAGCGCGGCACAAATATGGCGGACATCGAAATGCCCCTGAGTGCAGCACCACAATTCACTCATGTTATCAGCCCCCACATTGGCCACACAGGCATGGGGTTCTATATAACCTTGATGGGTTGCTGCGGTTTTTAAATCACGCTCAATGATGATGTCGGCCTGGGCAAAGCCCGCCTCAACATCGCCATGGCCGAATTCAAAACGCGCGGCGATATTGGAGGCTTGCGTGGGCGCAGGTTCAACGCCGGTGGTGATCATGTCTGCATGTAGAACCGGAGCATCAGGCAGCATCGCGGCGTCCACGTCAGTCACATGGGGCAGAATTTCATAATCCACCTTGATCAGTTTCAATGCCTTGCGGGCGATAGCCGGGCTGGATGCCGCGACAGCGGCGACGGCATGGCCTTCATAGAGCGCCTTTTCCCGGGCCATCACATTGCAAAGAACGGCATTATTATCGGGATTTTCGGCAAAATCATCACGGGTAACAACGGCCTTCACCCCGGGCAGGGATTCAGCTTCAGACGTATCAATGCTTCGGATAATGGCGTGGGGGTGGGGACTGCGCAGGATGCGGCCTACCAATTGGCCCGGCATCATCATGTCCGCACCGAAGCGTGCCCGACCGGTAACCTTATCCATGCCATCGGGGCGTAGAGGGCGGGTACCGACAACTTTGAGCGTGGCGGCTTTTTCTGCATCAAATTGATATGTGCTGCTCATGATCAATTCCCTCTCATTTCAGATGCAGCATCCATGACCGCTCGAACGATTTTGTCATAGCCCGTGCAACGGCACAGATTTCCTGCCAGCCAGAAACGGACTTCGGTCTCCGTAGGGTTCGGGTTCTTTTCCAGTAACGACTTGGCCGCGATGATGATACCGGGCGTGCAAATCCCGCATTGCAAGGCTGCATGGTCCAGAATTTTCTGTTGAACCGGGTGCAGATCAGTACCTTTGGCAACACCTTCGATGGTTTCGATCGCATGGCCTTCGGCTTCCACGCCCAGCATCAGGCAGGAACAGACAAACCGACCGTCAACGGTAACGCTGCATGCGCCACAATCGCCAGAACCACAACCTTCCTTGGATCCGGTCAGACCCAGTCGGTCGCGCAGCACATCCAGCAGTGTTTCTTCCGTCTCACAGACAAATTCAACAGCATCGCCATTGATCGTGGTTGATACATGTGTTCCAGACATTGTTATTTCCCCGCCCGTTCAAGCGCAATCTTCGCCACCCGCACCGCCAGAACCCCGGCCACATGCGTGCGAAATTCAATTGTGCCGCGTTTGTCATTGATCGGTTTGCAGGCCGCCGATGTGGCCGTCGCTAAATTTTTAAGAGCCGCGGCATCAACCGTGGTACCTATCAACGCCTTGGTAGCATCGTCTACCAGCAGAACCGTGGCCGCCACAGCGCCCAGTCCAACCCGGGCATGTGTGCAAACACCGCCATCATCTAAACTCAAATTAATCCCGACACCGACAACGGCGATATCCATTTCAGTGCGTGGAATGAAGCGCTGGTAGGCATCACCGGAACGATCCGGGCGGGCGGGCAGAAAGATCGATTCGATAATCTCACCCTTTGCCAGTGAGGATTTGCCCGGAGAAACCGGAATGTCTTCTACCGGCACGTCTCGGCGACCATCTGGGCCAACGATGGTGGCAACGGCATTAGCCGCAACCATGGCTGGCACGCTGTCGGCAGCCGGGCCGCAGTTGCAAAGATTGCCAGTTATGGTTGCTCGTCCCTGAACTTGGGTAGAGCCAATCAATTCTGCGCTTTCCACAACGCCGGGCCATAGAGCACATAATCCAGTGTGTTCTCCCATTTCAGCACACGACACCGCGCCACCGATCCGGTAACCGCCATTCTCCTGGGTGATCGAGGTCATAGAATTGATATTTTTTATATCTACAACCAAATCGGGTTCGACCATGCCGGACCTCAGTTGCACCAGAAGATCGGTGCCACCAGCCAGCACATGGGCCAATCCATCTTCTCCGGCCAGTAAAGCAGATGCGGCCTCTATCGTTTTTGGTGCTTCATAACGCATAAATTCGATCCATCTTTGTCGCCTCAACGAATGTAATTCCTGATCGTGATCTCAGGCCGCTCATCACTGTATTCCGGCCAACCTGTTCTTTACAGTCCTTTGCTTACCGGATGGGTAGGACACAGTGTATTTTCTTTACCCGCAAATACAGTTACTCAGCGGCATTAATTCTCGAGCGATGTGAGCAAACATTATGGGTGAGGATGAGCGATGATACACGCCATTTTCCACGCCAGTGAGCGTTTTAATTTTCCCTTGAACACGCTACAATCAGGGCGATTCGGGGTGCCTGATAATTTGGTTCCCTGCCCAGGAAAGAGCACCAGCCCATGCGCCAATACCTTGATTTATTAGCGAGAATCCGCAACGACGGCGTGTTCCGGGGCGACCGCACCGGCACCGGTACCCAGAGCATCTTCGGCCACCAGATGCGCTTTGATCTGTCTGAGGGCTTCCCGGTCCTGACCACCAAGAAGCTGCATTTGCGCTCCATCATCATTGAATTGCTGTGGTTTCTGAGCGGTGACACCAATATCGGCTATCTTAAGGACAACGGCGTCCGCATCTGGGACGAATGGGCCGACGAGAACGGCGACCTGGGGCCGGTATACGGCCATCAGTGGCGCTCATGGCCCACACCGGGCGGCGGTTCGGTCGACCAGATCGCCAACCTGCTGACACAAATCCGGGGCAACCCCAACTCGCGTCGCCATATCGTGTGCGCGTGGAATGTCGCCGATGTGGATCACATGGCGCTGCCGCCGTGCCATTGCCTGTTCCAGTTCTATGTCGCCGAGGGCAGGCTGTCGTGCCAGCTCTACCAGCGCAGCGCCGATGTGTTTCTGGGCGTTCCTTTCAACATCGCGTCTTATGCCCTGCTGACCATGATGGTGGCCCAGGTGACGGGGCTGGAGCCGGGCGAATTCATTCATACCTTTGGTGATGTGCATCTCTACGCCAACCATGGCGAGCAGGCCGATGAGCAACTGGCGCGCCAGCCGCACAAGCTGCCCGTCATGCAGATCAATCCGGATGTGAACGACCTGTTCGCCTTCCGTTACGAGGATTTCGATTTGCAAGGCTACGAAGCCCACCCCAACATCGCCGCCAAAATTGCGGTCTGAGCATGGCGCGGCCTGCGACATGAGAGCATGAAGTGAAACCTGAGCAGACCGCAGGGAGGCGAAAGTGGCTTCACGTAAAACAAAAATAGCCATGGCGGTTGCCATGGCGGAGAACCGGGTCATCGGGCGCGACGGCGGGTTGCCGTGGCACCTGTCTGGCGATCTCCAGTACTTCAAGCGTGTGACCATGGGAAAACCCATGATCATGGGACGAAAGACCTTTGAGTCCATTGGGCGACCGCTGCCGGGGCGACTGAATATTGTGGTTACCCGTGATGCTACGTATGCGACTGATAATGTGATGGTAGTTCATTCACTGGAACAGGCGCTGGATGCAGCGCGCGAGCGGGCCGAAGCCGATGGCATTGACGAGGTCATGATCATCGGCGGCGGGCAGATCTATGGCGATGCCCTGCCTGTAACGGACCGGGTCTATCTGACCGAGGTTCACGCCAGCGTGGATGGCGACACGGTTTTCCCTGATTTGGCGGAGGACCAGTGGCGTGAAACCGCGCGTGAGATGCACCCGGGAAACAAGGCGGGTGAACCGGGCTATAGTTTTGTTATACTGGACCGGATAACGGAACAAACAGGAGGATAAGTTTATGGCCAAGATATCCATGTCTACCCAGCTAAACGTTTCCGCCGACGAAGCGTGGAAGATGATCGGCGGCTTCAATACGTTGCCGGATTGGCACCCGGCGGTAGAGGCGAGCGAGCTGACGGAAGAGGGGCAGACCCGTACCCTGTCACTGGTCGGCGGCGGCGAGATCGTCGAGAAACTTGAGAAGTCCGACGAAGCGGCGCGCACCTACACCTACAGTATCGTCAACAGCCCGCTACCACTGGCCAACTATACGTCGACGATCGTGGTCCGCGATGGAGATGACGGTTGTGTCGTCGACTGGTCCGGCGAGTTTGATGCCCTGGGCGGCGGCTCCGAAGCCTCGGATATTGTCAGCGGCATCTATCAGACCGGGCTGGATAATCTGAAGAAGATGTTCGGCGGCTGATAAACAAGCCTCCAGAAGGAAGCACATGAACGATAACCTGAAGGGGGCTTTGTGGATACTGGTCGCCGCCACATGCGCTGCGGGCATGAGCCTCTCCATTCGCGGCATGGATGGACAGATACCCATCTTCCAGGTCGTGTTTGTGCGTTGTGTTGTCGGCGTGGTGCTGATTTTGGCTTTTTCGGCGCGCCACCGCAGCATTGAAATCTTCACTCCACAATGGAAATGGATGGTGCTCAGAAGCTGTATGACCATGGCGGCGCTGGTCTGCGGATTTACGGCGATCTCTCTTTTACCGCTGACCACGGCGACGGTGCTGTTTTTTACAGCCCCGCTCTACGTGACCATTCTGTCGGTGCCGTTTTTTGGTGAAACGGTGGGCTGGCGCCGCGCCATGGCGACTCTGGCGGGGTTTATCGGCACCATCATCGTGTTGCGCCCCGGTATCTCCGGTTTTGATCCCAATATGCTGTTTGCCATTGGCAGCTCCGTGCTGTTTGCCGGTGTGTTGTTGCTCGGCAAACGGTTAAGCAAGACCGATACCATTTCGACCATGATGATCTATGCCATGGTTATATCCGGGCTGGGCAGTCTGCCGTTGGCATACATGCAGTGGCAGACGCCGATTTGGCAGGAATGGGTATTGATGCTAGCCGTGGCCGGCTTCGGCACGCTGCGCGGGTTCAGCGACACCAAAGGCTATGCAACGGGCGAGGCCAGCGTCATGGCGCCGTTTCAGTATTCCCGCATCGTCGTGGTCGCGATTGCCGCCTATCTGCTCTTTGGCGAGGTGCCGGACCTGCCGACCCTGATAGGGGCGGCGATTATTATCGGCAGTTCCCTCTACATTGCCCACCGCGAGAGCAAGCTCAGCAAGGGTGGGGCGGGCGCACCGAAGACCGGCGTTGCCGCGCCCTGATCTCCCTGGAGCTACTCTCTGGGACGGATTACTGGATCACGATGCGGGGCGCGCCCGCTGCCCGTGCCGCCTTTGCCTTGATGATCTTCTCCCAGACCTCGTCGGCAACGGTCCGATAGGCCTTGGCGTGTTCGCTGTCGGGTTTAGAGACCACAATAGGACGGCCACTGTCGGATGTTTCCCGGATATCCATATGCAGGGGAATTTCACCCAGGAAGTCAACGCCCAGTTCGGTTGCTGTTGTTCGGGCACCGCCGTGACCGAAAATTTCACTGCGCTCGCCACAATGGGGGCAGGCGAAGTAGCTCATGTTCTCAACAATGCCGAAGACCGGCACGTCCACCTTGCGAAACATATTCAATCCCTTGCGGGCATCCAGCAGGGCAATGTCCTGCGGTGTGGAGACAATGACAGCGCCGGTTAGCGGCACGCGCTGTGCCATGGTCAACTGCACATCACCGGTGCCCGGAGGCATGTCGACGATCAACACATCCAGCTCGCCCCAGTTTACATCGCGCATCATCTGCTCCAGTGCCGACTGCACCATAGGGCCGCGCCAGATCATGGGGGTGTCTTCCTCGACCAAAAACCCCATGGACATGACTTTAACGCCATAGTTCTCCATGGGATCTAGGGTTTTCCCGTCGTTCGAGGCAGGGCGTCCGGAGATTCCCATCATGCGGGGCATGGAGGGGCCGTAGATATCGGCATCCAGCAGGCCTACCTTTTTCCCGGATGCGGCCAGTCCCATGGCGATATTGATCGCCGTGGTGGATTTGCCGACACCACCCTTGCCCGATGCAATGGCGACAATGGCGTTAACGCCTGAGAGGATTTCCAGATCGACGCCCGGTGCACTGTTCTGGGGTGGGCCGGGGGGATTACCGGGAGGCGGGGTGTGGGAATGCCCGTGGTCGTGCCCGTGGTCGTGGGTGCCGTTTCCACCACGGTTTCCGCCCGCTTCTGATGCGGCGCGTTCGGCCGTCAGCACCACGGTTGCGGTGAGAACACCCGGCAGGGCATGAACAACCTGTTCGGCCTCCTTGCGGAGCGGTTCAAGCTTGGGGCCGCGTTCCGGATCAACCTCAATGGCAAAGGCCACATGGCCGTCCTTTAGCTGCAAACCTTGCACCATGCCCAGTTCAACGATGCTCTGGCCCTTGTCCGGGTCTAAAACTTTTTCAAGTGATTCAATGATTTGTTGTTCTTTTATGTCGGGCATACTTGCAAACTCCGCGTCATAGACCGATATTCCGGGCGCACATGGCGTTATTGCCGTGTGCGGGCTTATCTTATAAGTAGGCAATGACTAAAACGAAAGTGGATCAGCAAGATAAATTTTCAAGGGCTGATCGCAATGTAATTTGATTGATGGGATGGAATTCAACATATGTCGTGGAAACAGCAAGGCGGAGGCCCCTGGGGCGGGGGTGGAGACGGACAGGGCCCATGGGGCGGCGGCGGTGGACAGCAACCGCCTGATATCGAGGAAATGCTCCGTCGAAGCCAGGACCGTTTCAAAAGCTTCCTGCCAAATGGCGGCGGCGGTAGCCGGGGACTGATCTTGGTCATTCTGGCAGCGTTCCTGATCTGGCTCGGCAGCGGGTTCTACCGCATCCAGCCGGGTGAGCAGGGCGTCGAGCTTCTGTTTGGCGAGTTTGCAAAACTGACATCGCCGGGCTTGAACTACTGGCCACCTTCTCCCCTCGGCGAAGTGATTAAAGTCAACGCCGAGCGTACCAACACCATTAACATCGGCTTCCGTGGAAGCGTACAGGATAGCAGCGTCAGTGGCCGTGACATGCCGTTGGAAAGCCTGATGCTGACCGGTGACCAGAACATTATCGATATTGATTTCGTGGTTCAGTGGCGCATCAAGAATGCGGCTGACTACCTGTTCAATATCCGCGACCCGGAAAACACCATCAAGGCGGCGGCAGAAAGCGCCATACGTGAAGTCATTGGCCGCACACCGCTTGAATCCGCCTTGACCCGTGAACGTCAGCGCGTGCAGGACGACACACAGCTTCTGTTGCAAGAAATCCTGGATGATTACGGCGCAGGCGTCGTCGTCGTCAGTTTGCAGTTGCAGAGTGCTGATCCTCCCAAGGAGGTGATTGACGCGTTCAACGATGTTCAGCGCGCCAAACAGGATCAGGAGCGATCCATCAACGAAGCGACGGCCTACAGCAATAACATCGTGCCGCGTGCGAAAGGTGAAGCGCAGAAAATGATTCAGGAGGCCGAGGCCTACAAGGAACAGGTCATCAAGGATGCTCAGGGTGAAGCCCAGCGCTTCCTGTCGGTCTATGAATCATACAAGGGCGCGAAGGAGGTAACCCGTCTTCGTCTCTATCTCGAACGGATGCAGGGCATCCTTCAGGGGTCCACCAAGATTATTTTGGACCAGCAGGGCGGCGAACAAGGTGTTGTGCCTTACTTGCCGCTTAACGAATTGATGAAGGGAACGGCACAATGAGTAAGACACCTCTCGCCATTATGGGCATCGTAATCGTTGTGCTTGGTATTGTTGCGTTCAGTTCGCTGTTTACAGTGCGCCAGACGGAACAGGCTCTGGTCCTTCAGTTCGGCAATCCGATTCGTGTGATTAAGGAACCCGGGCTGAGCATCAAAATGCCCTTCGTGCAGAACGTCGAATATTACGACCGCCGCATCCTCGATCTCGATCCCCCGGTCCAGGAAATTATTCTGGACGATCAGAAGCGTGTCAACGTGGACGCTTTTGCTCGTTATCGGATCATTGATCCCTTGGAATACCGCAAACGCGCTGGTAGTGATGCCAACTTCCTCGATGTGTTCGGTCGTCGTCTGAACTCAGCGATCCGTGCCCAGATCGGCAAGATCCTGCTGGGTGACATGCTGACCGAAAAACGCGCCCAGATCATGATCGTGATTGCCGACCAAATGAAATCCAACGCCAAGGAATTTGGTGTTGAGGTTATCGACGTGCGGATTGGTCGCACCGACCTGCCGCAGGATACGGCACAATCGGTGTATACCAGAATGCGCTCGGATCGTGTCGCATCGGCGGCCCAGCTTCGCGCTGTGGGTGAGCAGCAGAAGCTGAACATTCAGGCTCAGGCAGACAAGCAACGTACCGTCATCCTTGCTGAAGCAAGGCGGCAGTCGGAGATCCTGCGTGGTCAGGGTGAAGGCGAACGGAACACCATTCTGATCGAAGCCCAGAACAAGGATCCGGAGTTCTTCGCCTTCTATCGTTCCATGGAGGCTTATAATATCTCCCTGAGCGATGACACCACTTGGGTATTGAGTCCGGATTCCGAGTTTTTCCGGTATTTCAATAACGCACCGGCCATTACCGGTAACACGCAGTGATCAAGCTGTGAGTATACGGTGACGGATTTACTGGCAGCGCTAGGCTTGGCGATTGCTATTGAGGGCCTGGTCTATGCTGTCTTCCCCGATGCCATGAAGAAATTCATGGTGCAGGTACTGGCCCAACCGGTCAGCCACCTGCGCCGGGCGGGATTGATAGCTGCGGTTGCGGGTGTCTTCGTTGTGTGGTTGGCACGCGGTGGTGGATAAGGCGGAGGCAATGTCTTAAAACAACCTTTCCTTGGCCTTAGTTCCACCATATTTCGGGGCAAAATAAGCAAACTCACCAATGAATTTGCAGGAGATCAAGCAATGAGCACTTTGAGTGCAAATCGGATTGCCGTCGCCACTGAACGATTGGCGGCTGGCGCATTCGGCATCATCTTTGCCATGGCGGTGCTGCTGCACGCTGGTTCAGCCTATGCAAAATCAGCCCCGGAGAGCTTTGCGGATCTGGCTGAAAAATTGCTGCCTATGGTCGTGAATATTTCATCCACGACCATGGTTAGTGATAATGGGGCATCCAACATGCCGCAGTTGCCGCCGGGATCGCCATTCGAGGATTTCTTTAAAGAATTTTTTGACCGAAACAGTCCACAAAATCAACAGCAACATCCTGCAACGTCACTGGGTTCCGGTTTTATCGTGTCGGAAGACGGATACGTTGTAACGAACAATCACGTTATTCAGGACGCGGACGAAATTACGGTCATTCTGCATGATGATACCCGGTTGCCCGCTGTATTGGTCGGGCGTGATCTGAAGACAGATCTGGCTGTCCTCAAGATCGAACCGGAAGTCAAGTTGCCTAATGCCGGGTTCGGCGATTCCGATGCCTCGCGTGTCGGTGACTGGATCGTGGCTATCGGCAATCCCTTTGGGCTTGGTGGCACCGTCACAGCAGGTATTATCTCGGCACGGGGCCGTGACATCAACGCTGGACCCTATGATGATTTCATTCAGACTGATGCTTCCATTAACCGGGGGAATTCCGGTGGCCCCATGTTTAATATTGATGGCGAGGTCATCGGTATCAACACGGCTATTTTCTCACCAACGGGCGGCAGCGTCGGTATTGGTTTCGCCATCCCGTCCAGTGTCGCGGAACCGGTGATCCGCCAGTTGATCAAGCACGGCGAAGTGAAGCGCGGCTGGCTGGGTGTCCACATCCAGGAAGTCAGCGAGGAAATCGCTGAAACACTGGGCCTGAAAGAAGCCCGTGGCGCCCTTATAGCCAACGTCATTCCTGATGGACCGGCCTCGGCCGGCGGCATCAAGCCGGGCGATGTGGTTCTGTCATTCAATGATCGCGATGTTGTGGAAATGCGCCGTCTGCCCAAGATTGTTGCCGACACTGAAGTTGGCAAGGAAGTCGATGTGGTGGTCTGGCGTGATGGCGAGAAAGTCACTCTGAAGATCATCGTCGCTGAACTGGATGAGGATGTTATTGCGGCCTCAACTGAAGGGGAAGGCGCCCCTGACCGGGAGGTCGCCATTGATGATTTGGGGCTGGCGGTAACCGTGCTGACCGATCAGATCAGGGAACGATTTGAGCTTGACGAGAACGCCAAGGGTGTGATGGTTATAAGCGTCAAAGAGGGTGGTGCTGCAGCGGAAAAAGGTATTCGCCCTGGCGATCTGATTGTTGAGGTCAGCCAGGCAGAAATTTCCGAACCAGGCCAGATTATCCAGCGTATTGATGATGCGCGGAAAGCGGGTCGCAAATCGCTGTTGTTATTGGTGGAAGGGCAGGCAGGCCTTCGGTTTGTCGCCCTCCGCATCGGAGGTGGATGAGCTCTCGTTTCCCAGGGAGACCATCTTGCAGGGGCGTCGCCATAAGAGCGGCGCCCCTGTTCGTTTAGGTGTCAGCCTTCGCTGATTTCGGCGTCGCTGTAGCCCTGAAAGTATAACGCCGTCCGAAGATCGGTATACTCGATGCGCGCCCGCGCGGCGGCGGCCAGAAGGGGTTTCCCGTAGTACGACACGCCGAGGCCTGCGGTCTGGATCATGCCCAGATCATTCGCGCCATCACCGATGGTCAGGGCGTCGCGGACATTGATGTGCAGTTCACCGACCAATCGGGTGAGGAGGCCGACCTTGGCATCCCGCCCGAGGATTGGTTCCACGACAGCGCCGGTCAGTTTTTTGTCTTCGATAATCAGTTCATTGCCGGCAGCGAACTGGAACCCCAGGAGTTTTTTGACCGGCTCTGTGAAGTAGGTAAAGCCCCCCGATACCAGCGCCGTATACGCACCATGGGCATTCATGGTGGCGACGAGCGCTTTTGCCCCCGGGCTTGGCTCGATTGCCGCCAGGGTCTCGCGAAGGGCGCTCTCCGGCAGGCCTTTCAGCATCCCCAGACGATCGCGAAGGGCATCTTCGAATGCGATCTCGCCACGCATGGTACGCGCTGTAATAGCGGCAATCTCTTCGCGCAGACCGGCGTGCTCAGCCATTTCATCGAGCGTTTCCTGGGTGATAATGGTCTGGTCCATATCGGCTACCAGCAACCGTTTGCGACGCCCGGGGGATGGGCCGACCATCAGGTCAATGGCGGTACCGGCAAAAAATGTGCGGAACATTGATTCCATCGATGATATGGCGGCCTTGGACATAAAGGGGATGTCACAGGCGCGGCCGTCTGATAACCAGACAGCATCACCCATCTTGATGCCCCGTTTCTGTACGGTCTCGGCGAGTTTGGCCAAAACCGGTCCGTCCAGTGCTTTCTTCGCCGTATCGGCTACAACCAGTGTTAATATGTCTTCCATCAAAGCTTGTTAGACCGAGACCATGATTTCTGCAACAGACAAAGCACTATCATGATGCCCGCTTCAACGGCCCAGAAACCCGTGCTTGTCGTCGCCGGCCCGACCGCGAGCGGCAAGTCTGCGCTCGCCATGGACCTGGCCGTTGAATTTAACGGCGTTATTATTAATGCGGACAGCATGCAGGTGTATGAGGAGCTTCGTATCCTCACCGCGCGCCCGAGCGAAGCAGACGAAGCCCGCATTCCCCACCGCCTGTATGGTGTCATGGCAGCGTCCGAACCGTGCTCTGTGGGCCATTGGCGGGAACGGGCGGTGCAGGAAATACAGGCGGTTCACGCGGCTGGCCGCTTGCCTGTGGTGACGGGTGGTACGGGCATGTACATTCGAGCCCTCATGCAGGGGTTGGCTGAAATTCCGGACGTTTTGCCGACTATTCGTGATGACGTGCAGAACTTCTATGACGAACGGGGTGGCGAGGCTGCCCTAGAAGAATTATCCAAAGTGGACTCGGAAACGGCATCGCGACTGTCTCCCGGTGACCGACAACGGGTTATCAGGGCGCTGGAGGTCCACCGGGGCACGGGGCGAGCACTGAGTGAGTGGTTGTCTGAGGGCAACCAGGGAGCGTTGACCGGGGGCGTGTTTCAGGCCGTTGTCCTGCAACCGCCCCGTGACATGTTGTATGACCAGATCGACGCCCGGTTTGTTGCCATGGTGGACCATGGTGCCCTGGACGAAGTGCGGACCTTGTTGGAGAGAGGGCTGAATCCGGCGCTACCCGCCATGAAAGCTGTGGGGGTACGGGAACTGGCGGCGTATCTGGACGAAAAATCATCTCTGGACGACGCGATCAGGGCGGCTCAACAGGCCAGCCGGAATTACGCAAAACGGCAACTGACATGGTTCAGGAATCAGATTCCGGAAGCTGAGAGCATTTTTGCGCAATATTCGGAAAGTAAAAGGCAAAAAATCTTTTCATTTATTCGTCAGTTTGTGTTGACCCACCCGCTTTGAGCCATTAGGTTGCGCGCTCCGAAACTGGTATGCCATCAGTGTGAAACGGCTACGAAACGGCCCTTTTATGACCGTTCAGGTCGCGGGATCGGTTGCGGATAAGGAAAACAGGCTGGAAATGACCGCTGCGGCGGACTATTCATGCCCCTTGCATCAAGAGTGGCTGCGGGTGACGCTTGTCGCGTTGACCGTGGATTTTTGGTTGATACAAAATTTAAGGAAGGGGTTGCCCCGGATAACTCTGGGCGACCTTGTGAACAGGAAACAGGACTATGTCGAAGCAGAAAATGCCGGAAGCTGAATTGAACGGAGCGGCCATTATGTTGAAGGCCCTGGTGGACCAGGGCGTTACCGACATTTTTGGCTATCCCGGCGGCGCTGTGCTGCCGATTTATGACGAGTTGTTCAATCAGAACAGCCTTCGCCACATCCTGGTTCGTCAGGAAGGCGGTGCGGTTCACGCGGCGGAAGGCTATGCCCGGTCTACGGGCAAGGTCGGTGTTGTCCTGGTGACGTCGGGTCCCGGTGCGACCAATGCTGTGACGGGGCTGACCGATGCGTTGATGGATTCCATTCCCCTGGTTTGTATTTCCGGACAGGTGCCGACACATTTGATCGGCAACGATGCGTTTCAGGAATGCGACACCACCGGCATTACCCGGCCGTGTACCAAGCATAACTATCTGGTGAAGGACGTGAATGATCTGGCGCGCGTGGTTCATGAGGCTTTCTATGTGGCCCAGAGCGGTCGCCCGGGCCCGGTGCTGATCGATCTGCCCAAGGACGTCGCCATGGCCAAGGGTGTCTACACGCTCAAAGAGAATGCCAAGCCGCGACATTACAAACCACAGGTCAAGGCGGATCCGTCGAAGATCGAACAAGCCGTGGCCATGTTGGCCAAGGCCAAGCGACCGATCATTTATGCCGGTGGCGGGGTCATCAATTCCGGGCCGAAGGCATCGAAGTTGCTGGCGGAGTTCGTCCACCTGACCGGTGCGCCCTGTACGCTGACTCTGATGGGTCTGGGCGCATTTCCGGCCAATGACAAACAGTACCTGGGCATGGTTGGCATGCACGGTACCTATGAAGCCAATCTGGCCATGCATCACTGTGACCTGATGATCGCTGTGGGCTCGCGCTTTGACGACCGGATCACAGGGCGTCTGGATGCCTTTTCGCCTGGCTCCAAGAAAATCCACATTGATATCGACCCGTCGAGCATCAATAAAAACGTGCCGGTGGATCTGGGCGTTGTGGGCGATGTGAAGAGCGTTCTTGAAGACATGCTGAAGCTTTATAAATCGCGCAAGGTGAAGCCCGACCAGAAGGCCATGAAAGGCTGGTGGCAGCAGATTGATGGCTGGCGCAAACGGGACTGTCTGTCTTATGACAAATCGTCAGCCAAGATCATCAAGCCGCAGTATGCCATTGAACGGCTGTACGAGCTGACCAAGAAAAAGAAAAAGGTCATGATCACCACCGAGGTGGGCCAGCATCAGATGTGGGCGGCGCAGCACTTCCACTTCAACAAGCCGAACCACTGGATGACGTCCGGCGGACTTGGCACCATGGGCTATGGCCTGCCTGCTGCCGTGGGTGCCCAGATTGCCCATCCCGATGCTCTGGTGGTGGATATCGCCGGGGAAGCCTCGATCTTGATGAATATCCAGGAGATGGCGACCATCGCGCAGTACCGTTTGCCGGTGAAGGTCTTCATCCTGAACAACCAGTACATGGGCATGGTGCGCCAGTGGCAGGAACTGCTGCACGGTGGCCGGTATTCCGAAAGCTACATGGATTCCCTGCCGGACTTCGTTAAACTGGCGGACTCATTCGGTGCGGTGGGGATGCGGGCGACGACACCCGGCGAACTGGACGACCTGATCAAGGAGATGATCGCCGTCGACAAGTCGGTGATCGCTGATATTTGTGTCGATCAGATGGAAAACTGTTACCCGATGATCCCGTCTGGCGCGGCGCACAATGAAATGCTGCTCGGCCCCGATGACAGTGCGGAGAAATCCGTTTCGGAAGAAGGCATGGTACTGGTCTGAGAAGAGCATATGAGAATGGTCTGATAAGAGCATCTCGAAAAGAGGTCTGACAAGAGCATCTCGAAGGAACCGGAGTAAAAATGGTGAACGCGCAATCTACGGAAGAGAACCGACATACAATTTCTGTCCTGGTGGATAATGAACCGGGTGTGCTGGCGCGCGTCATCGGCCTGTTTTCCGGTCGAGGCTACAACATCGAGAGCCTTACGGTGGCCGAGGTTAATCTGGCCGATAACCTGTCACGTATCACCGTGGTCACATCCGGCACGCCCATGATCATTGAACAGATCAAGGCGCAGCTGACCCGACTGGTGCCGGTTCACAAGGTTGCCGACCTGACCGTCGATGGCCCCCATGTGGAACGCGAGCTGGCGTTGGTCAAAGTCAGCGGCACCGGTGAAGTCCGGGTCGAGGCTCTCCGTATCGCAGATATCTTCCGCGCCCATGCCGTGGACAGCACCAACCAGTCTTTTGTCTTCGAAATCGTTGGCAAACCCGCCAAAGTGGACGCTTTTATCGAACTCATGAGGCCGCTTGGGCTCATCGATGTTTCCCGCACAGGCATCGTAGGCATTGCACGAGGGCTCTCAGCACTTTAAAACGCCCTCATCATTTTTTACATTTGTACAGATCAACCGAAATCAGGGAATCAAAACCATGCGCGTTTATTACGACCGCGACGCCGATGTAAATCTCATCAAGGCGAAGAAAGTAGTCATCGTCGGCTACGGCAGCCAGGGCCACGCCCATGCACTTAACTTAAGGGATTCAGGCGTTACCGACGTCTGTGTGGCGCTTCGTGAGGGCTCCGCGACCCGCAAGAAAGCGGAAGGCGAAAATCTCAAATGCATGACGCCCACGGAAGCCGCCAAATGGGCCGATGTTGTGATGATGCTGACCCCGGACGAAGGCCAGGCTGATCTGTATTATGCGGAACTGCATGACAACATGAAGCCCGGCGCAGCGCTTGCCTTTGCCCATGGCCTGAACATTCATTTCAACCTGATTGAGCCGCGTGCCGATATCGACGTGTTCATGATCGCACCCAAAGGCCCCGGCCATACTGTGCGTTCCGAGTACGTTAAGGGTGGCGGTGTTCCCTGCCTGATCGCCGTGCATCAGGATGCTTCCGGCAACGCCCATGACGTGGGCCTGGCTTATGCCTCAGCCGTTGGTGGTGGCCGGTCCGGTATCATCGAGACCACGTTTAAGGAAGAATGCGAAACCGATCTGTTCGGCGAGCAGGTTGTGCTCTGTGGTGGCCTGATGGAACTGATCAAAAATGGTTTCGAGACTCTGGTCGAAGCCGGTTACGCGCCGGAAATGGCCTACTTCGAATGCCTGCATGAAGTGAAGCTGATCGTTGATTTGATGTATGAAGGCGGCATGGCCAACATGCGCTATTCGATTTCCAACACGGCGGAATATGGCGATTACGTCACCGGTCCCCGGATCATCACGTCTGAGACCAAGGCTGAAATGAAGCGGGTGCTGGACGATATCCAGTCCGGTCGTTTCACCCGCGACTGGATGCTGGAATGCAAGGCCGGTCAGCCGAGCTTCAAGGCGACCCGCCGGCGCAATGCCGACCACCAGATCGAGGAAGTCGGCGAGAAGCTGCGAGCCATGATGCCCTGGATCGGTGCCAACAAGCTGGTCGACAAGGACAAGAACTAAAACCGTTCTTCTTTCTGAAGAGACACGTAAAAAGGGGTGCTTCGGCATCCCTTTTTTTATGGTGTCATACCGGTTTGTGCGCCCGCAAATGCGTCGGGCGTAATTCCCCCCGGTCGAGGGCGATAATCATCTTGTCCCAGACATCGACTTCACGCTCAAGGAAGTCCCTGTTGACGCTGGAGGCGAGGTCGTCATAGAGGGCACCTGTCAGATTGTCGCGCTCGCGTCGGGCCTCTTCCCGGTACCAGGCGTTTCGGTCATTGATCTGGATATCCACGAAACCGGCGGCCTTCAGGGCGGCTTCATAGGTGGCGGCGTTGGCAAGGCCGAAGTCCAGTCCTTCGGCGGTGATGTAGGCGCGCATTTCCGGCGATGGCTCGCCTTCGTAACCGGCCAGCCAGTCGCTGCCTGCAAACCAGCCGCCCGGCTTCAGGGTGCGGTAGACATCGGCAGCGAGGGCATTCTTGTCGGCAATATGAATGATGGCATCTTTGGAAAACACCAGATCGAGGCTGCTATCCCCGACAGGCAGGGGGCCGGGCTCGACCAACCGGAAGTCGATGATATGGACCAGGTCCCGTCGCCGGGCCAAATCGGTACAACGGCGGATCAGCTCTGCTTCGATATCAATGCCGATGATGGATGCAGGTTCGTATGTTTCAGCAATGTGGACGTCGGCACCGCCGATACCACAGCCGATATCCAACATGACCTTGCCCGATAAGGCGAGGCCTTTCACAATATGATCGACCTCCGCTGTGCCGCCGGGTGACATGAAATTTTCACCCCAGACAGCTTCCAGCAGGGCAATCATCTCATCGTTATATTCCAGTTCTGTTTCAGGTATTGTCCCGGTGTCCATGATGCGTGCCTCAACGTTATCTTTATGGATTATTATGATCTTTTCAGCACCCTAGCAGAACCACCTCGAAAACGGGAAATAGCAATTTAACTTGCGATATTTCCTTAGAAGCCTTAAAAAAAGTGGATTCGGCAGTTTAACTGCCGGGCACTTCGAGATTGGTTTTTGGAACGCCTGAATGATTATTGATGCTTCCAAGTGGATGGAATGTGCGAACCGAGTGGCCTCTGGCCATGTGGCGGATGCCTCTGTCTGCACCAATCTCCTCGGACTCCTTTCTCTAGCGGGCGACCTTCGACTTAGGCGCCCCTGAACGTTTACGCCATTCATTGCCGCTTGCGGCACGGCGTTCAGGGGTAAAGCGGCTTTAAGCAATAAACCAGCGTGAGACGCACAGCTTAAGAATTCAAGGAAGGAACCGTGCCATGAGCACAGATAACAGTATTCACAGTGACCCCCGCGATGACCACCGCGTCATCATTTTCGATACCACCTTGCGGGACGGCGAGCAGTCGCCCGGCGCATCCATGAACCTGGACGAGAAACTCCGCATCGCCGAGGTGCTGGAGGAAATGGGCGTCGATGTCATCGAGGCGGGCTTCCCCATTGCCTCGGACGGTGACTTCGAATGCGTCAATGAAATCGCCAAGATGGTGAAAGACTCCACCGTGTGCGGTCTGGCGCGCGCCACGTCTGCCGATATCGATCGCTGCGGTGAGGCCGTCAAACCAGCCAACTCCAGCCGCATTCATACCTTTATTGCGACCAGTCCGCTGCACATGAAGTTCAAGCTGCAGATGGAACCGGAAGATGTGCTGGTTAAAATCACCGAGAGCGTGACCCGTGCCCGCGGCTTTACCGATAACGTGGAATGGTCGTGCGAGGACGGTTCGCGTTCGGAGCACGATTTCCTGTGTCGCTGTATCGAAGCCGCTATCGACGCCGGGGCGGGGACCATTAACGTGCCCGATACGGTGGGCTATGCGATCCCTGACGAGTTCGCTGCGCTGATCCGCATGATCAGGAACCGCGTGCCCAATATCGACAAGGCGATCATTTCCGTACATTGCCACAACGATCTGGGATTGGGCGTGGCCAATTCACTGGCCGCCGTCGAAGCCGGCGCACGTCAGGTCGAGTGTACGATCAATGGCCTGGGTGAGCGGGCCGGCAACGCCGCCATGGAAGAAATCGTCATGGCGCTAAAAACCCGGCAGGATCATTTGCCCTATTCTACGGGCGTAAAGACGGAAGACATCATGCGGGCGTCGCGTCTGGTTTCTGCGGTGACCGGCTTCTCCGTACAACCCAACAAGGCCATCGTTGGCGCCAATGCGTTCGCCCACGAATCGGGAATTCATCAGGACGGTATGCTGAAACACGCCGGGACCTACGAAATCATGACCCCCGAATCGGTTGGCCTGAACAAGTCCAATCTGGTCCTGGGGAAACATTCCGGTCGCCATGCCTTCAAGGAAAAGCTCAAAGATCTGGGTTATATTCTGGGCGATAATGCCATCCAGGACGTCTTCAAGCGGTTCAAGGATTTGGCCGACGCCAAGAAGGAAGTGTTTGACGAAGACATCGTTGCCTTGGTCGATGACGAGGTCGTTCGCGTCAATGATACGGTCCGCATGGTGTCGCTGGAGATCCTGTGCGGAACCGTCCACAAGACACCGAAAGCGGTGCTTGAGCTGGATGTGGAAGGCACGGTGAGCAAGTGTGAAGCAACCGGTGATGGCCCCGTGGATGCTGCGTTCAAGGCCATACACAAGCTGTTTCCCCATAATGCCCGCCTACAGCTCTATCAGGTGCATGCTGTGACACAGGGCACTGACGCGCAGGCCGAGGTCACGGTAAGACTGGAAGAGGATGGACGGACGGTGAACGGCCAGGGGGCGGATACGGATACCATGGTGGCTTCTGTCAGAGCCTATGTGAATGCGTTGAACAAACTTCTGGTTAAACGTGAGAAGACGGCCCCCGACGCGATTTCTGCTTAATGGGATTTATGCGAAATGCCTCTGTTTTCTGCTGGATACTCCGGGGCTACGTCGAGTATAAGGTTTGGCCGGTGCCGGAGAGATGTGCTCTCCGGCACCGTTCATTCAGATAGTATGTGTTTGGAAATTATTTTTCTGGACACCTTTCGTTAACGACTTTCAGGTACTGAGATACCCGATATGCTTTCACGATTATTTGGATTTCTCTCGGCCGACATGGCCATCGATCTCGGGACTGCTAACACCCTGGTGTACGTAAAGGGTAAAGGCATCGTCCTGAATGAGCCCTCTGTCGTGGCTATTCAAGAAATTAAAGGCAAGAAGCAGGTTCTCGCCGTTGGTGAAGAGGCGAAGCAGATGCTGGGCCGTACACCCGGTAACATCCGCGCCATTCGCCCCTTGCGTGATGGCGTGATCGCCGACTTCGAAGTCGCCGAAGAGATGATCAAGTATTTCATCCGCAAAGTTCACAACCGCAAAACCTTTGCCAGTCCTCTGGTCGTTGTTTGTGTGCCGTCAGGATCGACAGCCGTCGAACGACGCGCCATTCAGGAATCTGCGGAAAGCGCCGGTGCGCGCCGGGTATTCCTGATTGAAGAACCCATGGCCGCCGCCATCGGCGCGGGCCTGCCAGTGACGGAGCCGACCGGCTCCATGGTTGTCGATATTGGTGGTGGCACCACCGAAGTCGCGGTGCTCAGCCTCGGTGGTATTGTTTATGCGCGCTCTGTGCGTGTCGGCGGTGACAAGATGGATGAAGCCATCATCGCCTATATCCGACGCAATCATAACCTGCTGGTTGGTGAGGGCAGCGCTGCACGTATCAAGGAAGAAATCGGGTCTGCCTGTCCGCCATCGGATGGCGAAGGCCGTACCATGGAAATCAAGGGTCGTGACCTGATGAACGGCGTTCCCAAGGAACTGATCATTAGTGAACGCCAGATTGCAGAAAGCCTCGCCGAGCCGGTTGGCGCGATCATAGAGGCCGTTAAAGTTGCGCTTGAGCATACCGAACCTGAACTGGCTGCCGATATCGTCGATAAGGGCATTGTCCTTACAGGCGGGGGCGCCTTGCTGGGCAATCTTGACTATGTCCTGCGCCATGCTACCGGTCTGCCGGTTAGCATCGCCGACGATCCGTTGTCGTGCGTTGTGCTGGGCACAGGCCGGGCGCTTGAGGAAATGAAACGCCTGCGCGACGTGCTGACGTCCATGTACTGAGGTGGCCTTGCGATCACCAGCTTTTCGTTATTAATTTCCCCTTAATCAACACTTTCTACCCTGTGATAGATCGATTCGGGTTTGCGCTACCGGTCTATCCGGTGCCGAGCCAAAGCGTTGTCGTATGACGAGGGGTGGATTATGCTTGCAATAGACTGGAAATCGCGGAAAAACGCTGGCTTCCATGTGGCTTCTATACCTGATCAAGTGAGGCTCTGGTGAAAGATAGCCCGAGAGTCATCAATCGCATCGCGCAACCCATCAGGGGAATGGCGCAACGTTTCGCCTATGTCGGGCTGATTGTCATTGCCTTTGGTCTTATGATGCTGGGCAAGATTGACCAGGTGCTGGTCGAAAGCGGACGGACCCTTGTAACAGATACGGTTGCTCCCATTCTAGACGTGGTGTCGAATCCGATCGCAAGCGCATCCCGGTTTGCCCGCCAGGTTGAAACCCTGTGGAGCCTGCAGGAAGACAATGAACGGCTGCATCAAGATAATGCCCGGCTGTTCCAGTGGCAGGCTATTGCCCGGCAACTGGAGGCGGAGAACAAAGGCTTACGTGAATTGTTGCACTATGCCCCCGATCCGGGCATTGCCTATATTACCGGGCGGGTTATTGCCGATACGGGGGGGGCCTTTGCACATAGTCTGTTGTTGAACGCGGGTTCAAGAGACGGTATTCAGAAAGGGCAAGCTGTTGTCACCGGGGAAGGCCTGGTCGGGCGGATTGCCGGTGTCGGAAATCGTTCCTCGCGCATTCTGCTTATTTCGGATTTGAACTCCCGGATTCCCGTCATGATCGAGCCGGGGCGCATCCGTGCGATATTGGCGGGTGATAATACGGAGACCCTCCGGCTTATCCACTTGCCGCCTGGTAGCATCCTTTCGCCGGGAGACCGGGTGGTAACATCGGGGCACGGCGGCGCTTTTCCTATAGGCTTGGCGATTGGAATCGTTTCTGCGGCCAATGAGAACGGCGCAACAGTACAACCGTTTGTCGCCCGCAATCGCCTGGAACTTGTGCGTGTTATGGATTTCGGGTTATCTGGAATCCTCCGGGCGGAACCCATTGAGGAACGGCCGGTTGCCTCGCAACCGGCACCCGAAACGCCGGCACCAACGGACAGCGAGTCCATGTCCACACCGACCATGACGGATACTGCGCCAGATGCTGCACCAGATGCTACAATGGGCACAGTGGCGGAATGAACACGGATAAAAACAGCTGATGAAACTGACAGTTGCTCAGCGTCTTGATATATACCTGCGGAACAGTCTTCCGGTCATGGTGACGCTGCTTCTTGTCCTGATTAACGTTATCCCGCTACACATTCCGGGGTTGTCGCGGATTGTGCCGATTCTGCCGCTGATGGCTGTCTACCAATGGGCTGTTTATCGGCCTAACCTGATGCCCCCGCTGGCTGTTTTCTTCATTGGACTGATGTACGACATTCTTTCCGGTGCGCCGCTTGGCGTGAATGCCGTGGTGTTTCTTGTGGTCTATGGCATCGTCGCCTACCAGCAACGCTTCTTTACCGGTAAATCTTTTCTGGTGATCTGGATGGGATTTGGCATTGTTGCATTTGGCGCCAGCATCCTGTCATGGCTACTGGTCTCTATTTTGTCGGCCAGTATTGTTGAGCCGCGCGCCGCCATTTTTCAGTACCTGCTCAACTTCGGGTTCTTCCCACTGCTGGCGTGGATTTTTCTACGCTGGCAGGGCCTGCTTGTGAAAACGGATTAGGAGGCGCCATGCATCGCGATTCCGACCGTCACAAACTGTTCAACCGTCGTACCGCGTTACTGGCTGGCGGCAAACTTTTGTTGCTCGGAGCGCTTACCGGGCGGCTGTATTACCTCCAGGTGGTTGAATCCGACAAATATGCCTCGTTGGCTGATGACAATCGCATCAACTTTCGCCTGCTGGCACCACCACGGGGGCGTATTACGGACCGAAACGGACAGCCAATTGCGGACAACCAACGGAACTATCGGCTTTTGTTGATTTCAGAGAATACGCAATCCGTCGAGGGGACCCTGCACGCAATTGAAAAAATAATTCCGCTGGGTGAGACGGAAAAGCGCCGAATTATCCGGGACGCCAAACGTAACAAGAGCTTCGTTCCCGTCACGGTACGGGAAAATCTGGAGTGGTCGGACGTCGCACGAATTGAAGTCAATACGCCTGACCTGCCGGGGGTCCTGATTGATGTGGGTGAAAGCCGGGATTATCCCTATGCCCATGAGTTCGCTCACGTTCTGGGATATGTAGCAGCGGTGTCCCCGGGTGAAACAACAGGCGATCCCTTGCTGGAGCTGCCGGGGTTCCGGATCGGCAAGGCGGGAATAGAGAAAGTCCATGATCTCGCCCTTCGCGGAAGCGGGGGGAACTCTCAGGTCGAGGTGAATGCTTTTGGCCGGGTGATCCGGGAATTGTCCCGTCAGGAGGGGACGCCGGGGGCCGAAGTGCAATTGAGCCTGGATGCGAGGTTGCAACGTTTCACGGCAGAGCGGATTGCAGAGGAAAGTGCAACCGTGGTCATCATGGATGTGAATAATGGTGAGGTTCTGGCCCTGACCTCCAGTCCAAGCTTTGATCCGAACCAGTTCAATAAGGGCCTGAGCACCAAGGAATGGAATGCTCTTGTCAACAATCCCCGATCGCCGTTGATCAACAAAAGTATTCAGGGTCAGTACGCCCCGGGCTCCACATTCAAGATGGTTGTCGCACTGGCAGCGCTGGAAAGCGGCATTATCACAACAGATACCACGTTTTTCTGTAATGGCAGCATCCGTCTCGGCAATGCAAAGTTCCACTGCTGGAAAAGAGGCGGCCATGGAACAATGAATGCCCTGAATGCGATTACACAGTCCTGTGACGTTTATTTCTATGAAGTGGCAAAGCGTGTGGGGATACAGCGTATTGCCGATATGGCAAATCGTATGGGACTTGGCGCACCACTGGGAATTGATCTGCCGGGCGAGAGCGCCGGTCTGATCCCGACACCGGAATGGAAGAAGTCTGCTATCGGATCATCATGGCAAAAGGGCGAGACTGTCATTCTGGGAATTGGCCAGGGTTATATTCTGACCACACCGCTTCAATTGGCGACCATGACGGCGCGCATTGCTAACGGGGGGATTGCGGTAAAACCACACCTGACCCGTCAAATCATGGGGTCAGAAAACAAAGCTTCAGAACTTGCTATCGCCCCGGCGGAGAGTATCGGCATCTCTCCCGGTAATCTGGCCCATATCCAGAAGGCCATGACACAAGTCGCGAACACCCCCCATGGCACGGCCTACCGTTCCCGCATTAAAGAGGAAGGTATGGCCATGGCCGGCAAGACCGGCACGGTTCAGGTACGCAGGATATCCAAGTCAGAGCGTGAAACTGGGGTTCGGGAAAACAAGGATCTGGAATGGGAGCAGCGTGACCACGCCTTGTTCGTCGGTTTTGCTCCTGCCGATAAGCCCCGGTTTTCTGTTTCTGTTGTGGTCGAGCACGGCGGCAGTGGCTCGGGTGCCGCGGCGCCCATTGCCCGCGATGTGCTGCGGGAAGTCCAGCGTCTTAATATAACATCTACGCAGATCAATCAGGTGGGCCCCTCTGTGGAAGATACCTCTGATACAAACGCTGTCAAAACGCAGGAAAATCGCCATGGCTAAATATCGTTTTGGCGAACCCTCGCTAACCTTGTGGCAGAAAATATGGCATATTAACTGGCTGTTCGTCTTGATTCTGTGTGCCACAGCCAGCGTCGGCTTTGGCATGTTGTATTCAGCCGCCAGCGGCAATATTGACCCCTGGACGTCACGCCAGATGGTCCGCTTTGGCATGGGGCTCATGTTCATGCTGGTGATTGCCATGATCGATGTGCGGATCTGGTTGCGTTACGCCTACGTTATCTACGGTATTGGCCTGGTCTTGCTTATTGCCGTTGAATTATCCGGTACCATCGGCATGGGTGCGCGACGTTGGATTGATCTGGGGGTGGTGACCATTCAGCCGTCCGAGGTCATGAAGATTGCTCTGGTTTTGGCCTTGGCGCGCTATTTTCACGGAACCAGTCTTGATGATGTAAGAAGCCCGGTGTACCTGCTGATTCCCTTGTTGATGGTGGCCATGCCTGCCGCGCTGGTTCTCCGCCAACCTGATCTGGGGACAGCATTGATGCTGGTGTTGGGCAGTGGGGCGATTTTCTTTACGGCCGGTGTCAGGCTCTGGAAATTCGCGGTGGTGATCGTGCTTGGATTGGCCGTGTTGCCCGTTGGGTGGCAATTTTTGCACACCTATCAGAAACAACGGGTTCTTACCTTCCTTAATCCAGAGAATGATCCGCTTGGTGCCGGGTATCACATTATCCAGTCCAAGATTGCCCTGGGTTCAGGCGGGATCTTTGGCAAAGGGTTCATGCAAGGAACGCAAAGCCACCTGAGTTTCTTGCCGGAAATGCAGACTGATTTTATTTTCACCATGCTGGCGGAAGAAATGGGCATGGTGGGGGCGCTTGGGCTCATCGGGCTTT